>ENA-OQDW01000601-OQDW01000601.1-human-gut-metagenome-genome-assembly--contig:-NODE-601-length-14524-cov-1.337292_pt1 | contig 14524 bp, 18 predicted proteins | sample MGYA00242784_ERZ504613 | MGnify/ENA primary metagenome ERZ504613 (study PRJEB26092, sample SAMD00036330) | human gut metagenome | host: Homo sapiens | study: EMG produced TPA metagenomics assembly of... | reverse complement strand
CCAGAAACGTGACCTTGAAACCAAAGATACAAAAGCACAAGGCGGTGCGACTTTGAAAGATACTGCCTTTGACATCATTTCCTTAAATGATAACGCTGTCTTGGTAGATGGCAAGTTATACAACAAGAATGAAGTCGTCAAAACAATCCATACTGGCGTTGACGGTATCGCTACAACTGCCGCCGATACATTACCATACGGAAAATACCATATTGAGGAAAGCAACGCCCCAGAGGGATATTTGACGGACGGTGCAAAACCGATTGAATTTGAAATCACAGAAGATGGAAAAATCGTGGATTTAACAGATGAAGAACATTCCATCTACAACCAGATTAAGCGTGGAGATATTGAGGGTGTAAAAATCGGTGCTGGCACTCACAAGCGACTTGCGAATGTTCCCTTTAGGATCACAAGCAAGACGACTGGTGAGAGCCATATCGTTGTGACAGACGCAAACGGTCAGTTTTCCACTTCCTCTGATTGGGTATCTCATAAGCAGAATACCAACGCCGGAAAGACCAGTGAGGACGGTATCTGGTTCGGTACTTCCACACCAGACGACAGCAAAGGTGCATTGCTCTATGATACTTACACAATCGAAGAATTACGCTGCGATTCCAGCAAGGGAATGACGCTAATTCCGGCATTTGATGTAGTGGTGTCAAGAAATAAAGTAGTCGTGGATTTAGGTACGCTTACAGATGAATACGAGCCAGAAATCACTATCCATACGACTGCCACAGATAAGGTGACAGGTGAAAAATCAATCGTTGCTGGAAAGAACGTGACTATCGTTGATACTGTGACTTTAGATGGTTTGACAAAAGGCACAAAATATCAGTTGAAAGGCTGGCAAATGGTGAAATCTGAAAACGCACAGCTTTTGATTGACGGTCAACCTGTGGAAAGTAATTACACATTCACTGCGAAAAAATCAGAAATGGAAGTTGAGGTTTCCTATACGTTCAATGCTTCTGCTCTTGGAGGAAAAGACCTTGTGACATTCGAGGAATTGTACAACTTATCCAATCCAGACGAGCCTATCAAAGTGGCAGAACACAAGGACATTGAGGATGAGGGGCAGACCGTGACTATCGAAGAACGAGTGATTGAAATTCATACCAACGCTGCCGACAAAGCCACAGGTAAAAAGATGATTGTTGCTGGTAAAGAGGTAACTGTCATTGATACGGTCACTTTAGATGGTTTGGAAAAAGGTACAACCTATCAACTCAAAGGCTGGCAGATGGTGAAGTCTGAAAACGCACAGCTTTTGATTGACGGTAAACCTGTAGAAAGTGACTATACCTTTACTGCAAAAGATTCTAGCATGGAAGTCCAGATTGCCTTTACATTCAATGCCAGTGAGCTTGCAGGAAAAGACCTAGTAACATTCGAGGAATTATACGATTTATCCAATCCAGATGAGCCTACAAAGGTGGCAAAACACAAGGACATTGAGGACGAAGGGCAAACAGTGACGATTACGGAACGTATCATCACTATGCACACAACCGCTACCGATAAGGCAACAGGTGAAAAGACGATTGAAGCAGACGACAAAGTAACTATCGTTGATACGGTCACTTTAGACGGCTTGGAAAAAGGCGTGAAATACACTCTTAAAGGTTGGGAAATGGTGAAGTCTGAAAATGCAGAACTTCTAGTGAATGGCAAGCGTGTAGAAAATGACCTTACCTTTACTGCCGAGGATTCTAAAATGGAGGTTCAGATTGAATTTATATTCAATGCTTCGGAGCTTGGCGGCAAAGAGCTTGTGACCTTTGAAGAATTATATGACGTAACCAATCCAGACAATCCTATCAAAGTAGCTGAACATAAGGACATCAAGGACGAGGGGCAGACGGTAACTATCAAAGAGAAGCCAGAATCCCCTACGACACCAGAAGAACCTAGCACACCAACAAAGACAAGCGATTCACCAAAAACAGGTGATAATACGCCATTTGTCGCATTATTCGCTATGATGGGAATTTCTGCTGCTGGTCTTATCTTTGCCGGATATAAGAGATTCCGCAGAGTAAAGAAATCTGACTGATACGGGAGGTAACAGCTTATGAAAGCAACAACCCGTTCACCGCCTATGATGGAAACGTCAGTCTGTGGCTGACATTATATCTAACTTCTGCTTGATTACGATTTATCTTTCTGAATGGGGATTGTCAAGGGTGCTTTCAGCACAACGCTTGCCCTTGATAATTCACAGGCAGACAGATATTATCCCGATAGCAGAATGACACTATATAACAAATCAATCAAAATCAAAAAGAAAAGAGGTAAACAATTTATGGAATTAAAACACGTTATCCCAAACATGGAAAAGACATTCGGGAACTTAGAGTTTGCAGGTGAGAATAAGGTGGAACAGCGTAGGATTAACGGACGTATGACGGTTGTTTCCCGCAGCTTCAACCTTTATTCGGACGTACAGAGTCAGATAGATATTATCGTGGTGCTGCCTGCTTCTGCTGGTGAAGAATAATTTTGAATCAGAGGAAAAAGTAAAACTTATCAATCCCAAAATCACCGCAGAGGGTTACAAAATCGGTACAAGAGGATTCACAAACTATATCCTGTCAGCAGACGATATGGTGAAAGCGTAAGGAGGTAGAAACATTATGAGATTAGCAAACGGAATCATCATTGACAAGGAAAAGACTTTCGGAGTATTGAAATTCTCCGCATTAAGACGAGAGGTACATATCCAGAATGAGGACGGTACGGTTTCTGAAGAAATCAAGGAACGTACCTACGATTTGAAGTGTAAGGAGCAAGGACGCATGATACAGGTGAGTATTCCGGCTTCTGTTCCGTTAAAGGAATTTGACTACAATACAGAGGTGGAAATCATCAATCCTGTAGCTGATACGGTGGCAACCGCTACATTTCAAGGTGCAGACGTTGACTGGTATATCAAGGCAGATGATATTGTCTTGAAGAATAAGAACGGTCAGCCAGCCGGAAATAACCATGCTCCCAACAATCCGCAGCAGCCACAGCATAAAAAATAAAGAAAGGATTTAGCCTATGCTACGATTCAATAAACGTGGGAATCGAATCAGAGCCAGTGACAAATCACTGGTTTTTCGTTTCTCTTTTGGTTCACTGCTCCTGCTGTTCTTTGCGGTGGTTATGCTGCTGAACCTAAAGTCAATCATCACTACGGACTGGAAAGCAATCTCACTTTTTCAAGATGGCAGCGTCCATTTGACAATCATGCCATACAGGATAATGACTATCGTTGTGGCGGCTCTGGTCTGTGTGCTGGCTGCCCTTTTCTATCGCAGATTCCAGTATGACAGAGTGAAGCAGCTCTTTCACCGTCAAAAGCTGGCTCGTATGCTGTTGGAAAATGGCTGGTATGAATCGGAATCCACACAGGATAGCGGATTCTTCAAGGACTTGCCAGCTACTACTAAAAAAGAGAAAATCACCTATTTTCCAAAACTGTATTACCGTATGGAGCATGGACTTTTATATATCCGTACAGAAATCACATTGGGGAAATATCAAGAGCAGCTTTTACACTTGGAAAAGAAACTGGAAACAGGCTTGTACTGTGAGCTGGTTTCCAAAGAGCTGAAAGACAGCTATGTGGAATATGTGTTGCTCTATGATACGATTGCGAACAGAATCACTATCAATGAGGTACAGGCTGAACATGGCAGCTTGCGTCTGATGAAAAATGTCTGGTGGGAGTATGACAAGCTCCCACATATGCTAATTGCTGGCGGCACTGGTGGTGGTAAAACCTACTTTATCCTTACTATCATTGAAGCTCTGCTCCGCAGCAATGCGGTCATGTATATTTTAGACCCAAAGAACGCCGACCTTGCGGATTTGTCCGTTGTCATGTCGGAAGTCTGGTACAAGAAAGACGATATAACCGCCTGTATTGATAGATTTTATGATGGTATGATGGCAAGAAGTGAAGCTATGAAGCTCATGGAGAATTACAGGACAGGTGAAAACTATGCCTATTTAGGACTATCGCCCCACTTCCTTATCTTTGATGAATATGTGGCGTTCATGGAAATGCTCACCACAAAGGAAAATGCTGCTGTCCTTAACAAGCTGAAACAGATAGTCATGCTCGGACGACAGGCAGGATATTTTCTCATTCTCGCCTGTCAGCGACCAGACGCAAAGTATCTCGGTGATGGAATCCGTGACCAGTTCAATTTCCGTGTGGCTCTTGGGCGTATGTCGGAGCTTGGATACAGTATGATGTTCGGTGAAGTAGACAAGGACTTTTTCTTGAAGCAGATTAAAGGGCGTTGGCTATGTTGATACGGGAAACAGTGTCATATCCGAGTTTTACACTCCCCTTGTACCCAAAGGACATGACTTTTTAAAAGAGATAGGAAGATTGTCACAAAACAGGCAGGACGGACAGGCGGCGTGCGGAGCGAAAGACGCAGGTACGGACTAGCCTGTGTTGGGGTGGCGTAAGCCGCCCCAACCATCTGCCCCGTTATCTAACAGGGGGGCACAAATTATCTGGAAACAGTCAATTACATATCAAAAAGTCCTTGAAAACAGAGGACTTTTCAAGCATTCAAAGGAGTGTGACAAAATCGGTAACTGTCACATTCCTTTTTCGATTGGAGGGATTGAAACTGAATGATACTGACTGGATAAATGATTTTAAGGAAAAACGGACGCAGTACGGCGTTTCCCAGAATCGTCTTGCGGTCATGGCTGGTGTCAGTCGTGAGTATGTCAGCAGGATTGAATCTGGAAAAGTAGCCTTGACGGAAGAAATCAAGGGGAAATTCACGGACGCACTGGAAAAACTGAATCCAGAGAATCCGCTGGAAATGGTCTTGGATTACGTCAGAATCCGATTCCCTACACAGGATGTTCGGCACGTTGTTGAAGATATTCTGCAATTAAAACTGGACGTAATGATACATGAGGACTACGGATTCTACTCCTATGCGGAACATTATGTGCTTGGTGATGTGTTCGTGCTGACATCACCCGATAAAGAGAAAGGCACACTGCTGGAGCTGAAAGGCAAAGGCTGTCGGCAGATGGAAAGTTATCTGCTGGCACAGCATAGGAGCTGGTATGACTTTCTCATGGACGCTCTGGTGGAAGGAGGTGTGATGAAACGTCTTGACCTTGCCATCAACGATATGGCAGGAATCTTGGATATTCCAGAGCTGACAGAGAAATGCAACCGTGAAGAATGTATTTCCGTATTCCGCAGCTTCAAGAGTTACCGCAGCGGTGAGCTGGTAAGAAGCAATGAACAGGACAGATACGGAATGGGAAATACGCTTTATATCGGTTCGCCCAAATCAGAGGTTTATTTCTGTATCTATGAAAAGGACTATGAGCAGTATGTGAAATACGATATTCCGATTGAAGATGCGAAAATCAAGAACCGTTTTGAAATCCGGCTGAAAAATGAGCGAGCCTATTATGCGGTGCGTGACCTGCTGACCTACCATGACGCAGAGCGTACCGCTTTTGACATTATCAACCGTTATATGCGGTTCGCTGACAAGGAGGTGGAGAAAAGACGCAGCGAATGGCAGACCAATGAGAAATGGGCGTACTTTATCGGCGCTGATCGTGGGCGTTTGAAATTGACGACCAAACCAGAGCCTTATACGCTCACTCGGACGCTGAACTGGATAAGCAGACAGGTAGCTCCCACTTGGAAAGTCTTACAGAAGATTGACAGTGCCAATGGCACAACTTATCTCAAAGACATTTTAGACCATGCGAAGCTCACGGAGCGTCATAAAAAGCTGATTGAACAGCAGACAACTTCCACAGAGGAAATGATTACAGAAACGGAGGAATGACAACATGAAGCATATCTTATTTGATTTATTCCTGTTCTCACTTGGAGCAGGTGCAGGTGTGGTGTTGATGTGTCTGGTACAGGCAGGAGCAGCCGCAGAAAGAAAAATTGAAATGATGGAAAGGAGCAGAAAATAATGAATTTCGGACAGAACTTATACAACTGGTTTTTATCTAACGCACAGAGCTTGGTACTCATGGCAATCGCTGTTATCGGCGTGTATCTTGGATTCAAGCGTGAGTTTTCCAAACTTATCGGATTCTTGGTGATTGCTTTAATCGCTGTCGGCTTGGTCTTCAATGCTTCTGGCGTGAAAGACGTACTGTTGCAGTTATTCAATAAGATTATCGGGGCGTAATGCTCTGATAATTGGAAATGGAGGACAACATGAAAACAGATATTTTTGAGGATATGAAAGACTATATCGGCTGCAATGATGTTTCCGACCTGCCTTACCGCAAGCGTGAAGTGTGGGAAGAAATCAAACGACAGCTACCGCTTAAATATCCTAAAGAACAGTTAGAAAAATTCTCTCATTATGTGTTCGGTGTAGATTATGCTGTTATAATGGGAATACTGGATATGATGAAAGGAAGTGACAGACCATGCAGGAAATGCGAATCTACCTGTTAAACAATACAAAACCGTATCGTGAGGGTGACGAAGAATATTCCGGTGCTTGGTTCAACTGCCCTGTGGACTTTGAGGAAGTTCGAGAAAAAATCGGCGTAGAAATGAAGAACAGATTGAGATTGCAGACTATGAGCTGCCCTTTGACTTACACAGTGATATGCCACTTTGGGAAATCAACGCCAACTGCCGCATGGTGCTGGAATTGGAGGGTACGCCTATCGGCAATGAAATGAAAGCCATTCAGCAGAAATGGTTTTCCAGCTTCGAGGAATTTATCGACCACAAGGACGAGATACGCTACTATGATGTGGGTGACGGTGCAGCTCTGGCAGAATACCTTATCCGTGAAGAATATGTTTTTGGTGAGATCCTCACGAACTGTTGAAACATATCGACTATCACTCCTATTGTAGTGAGCTGGAAATGGACGACAGATACTTATTTACCACAAGCGGCGTATTCCGCTATCAGTAAAGGGGTGATGTGGTATCGAAGAAATGCGAATCTATATCGCCAATCTTGGGAAATACAACGAGGGTGAGCTTGTGGGTGCGTGGTTTACGCCGCCCGTTGATTATGACGAGATGGCAGAACGTATCGGCTTGAATGACGAATACGAGGAATACGCTATCCATGATTACGAGCTGCCCTTTGAGATTGACGAATACACGCCCATTGAGGAAGTCAACCGCCTTTGTGAAATGGTGGAGGATTTACCAGAGGACATACAAGACGAGTTATCGGAACTTCTCTGCTGTTTCAGTAGCTTGGAGGAATTGTGCGAACACGCAGACGATATTATCCATTATCCGATTGTGACGATATGACAGACGTTGCCTATTACTTCATAGATGAATGTCAAAGTCTGGGTGAGATACCAGACAGAATCCGCAGTTACATAGACTATGAAGCCTACGGGCGTGACCTTGATTTAGAGGGGCGTTTTGTCGTCACCAATCATGGCGTGTTTGAATGTCCGTATTAACAATTACAACTGAATATTTTTTATCTGCCAGTGAAATGACACTGGTTATTTTTTTGCAGCAGCCTTGAAACATAGGCTGCTGTTTCCATTTTAGAACAGAAAGGAGCTGTGAAAATTGAAGAAAATCAAAAGCTATACAAGCATATGGAGCGTGGAAAAAGTCATTTATGCAATCAACGACTTTCAACTCCCGTTCCCGCTCACATTCAGTCAGATGGCTTGGTTCGTGGTGTCGCTGTTTGTGGTGATTCTCTTTGGGGAGCTGCCGCCCTTTAACATGATTGACGGTGCATTTCTCAAATACTTTGGAATCCCTGTAGCGTTCACTTGGTTTGTATCGCAAAAGACCTTTGACGGAAAGAAGCCAATTCGGATTTTTAAAATCCTGTATCTCGTTTTGCTTGCGACCAAAAGTTACCTATGCCGGAAAAGCCATCAGACTGAAAAAGGAAAGATTCAATCCCGTTATTACAACAGTTAGGAGTGTGATGTATGTTCCCGATTAAGTACATAGAAAACAATCTGGTGTTCAACCATGACGGTGAGTGCTTTGCCTACTATGAGCTGACACCTTACAATTATTCGTTCCTGTCACCAGAAGAAAAATACATGGTGCATGACAACTTCCGTCAGCTTATCGCCCAGAACCGTGACGGAAAAATCCATGCCCTACAGATTGCCACAGAGGACAGCCTGCGTGCAGTACAGGAGCGTTCCAAAAAGGGAATCACAGGCAGATTAAAAGAGATTGCCTGTAAAAAGGTAGATGAACAGACAGAAGCGTTGGTTGAGATGATTGGTGAAAATCAGATTGACTACCGCTTTTTTCTTGGCTTCAAGCTGCTGGTAAATGAGGAAGAAATCAGCTTCAAGGGTATGCGAAAATCAGCAGCTATGACCTTTGCGGATTTTATCTATGAAGTCAATCACAAGCTGATGGGTGACTTCGTTTCCATGAGTAATGATGAAATCAACCGTTTCCTAAAGATGGAAAAACTCTTGGAAAGCAAAATCTCACGCCGCTTTCAGTTCCGCAGACTAGATAAGAACGACTTCGGCTACCTCTTGGAACATATCTACGGGAATACCGGCGTTGCCTACAGTGATTACAGTTATGACCTCCCGATAAAAAAGTCAAAGCGTGAAACACTGGTGAAGCGATATGACCTTATCCGTCCGACACGCTGCATGATTGAAGAAAACCAGCGATACCTAAAGATTGAGCGTGAAGATCAGACAACGTATGCCTCCTACTTCACGATTAACAATATCGTGGGTGAGCTGGATTTTCCGTCAAGCGAGATATTTTATTATCAGCAACAGCAATTCACGTTCCCCGTTTCCACTTCTATGAATGTGGAAATCGTCACCAACAAAAAGGCTCTGACGACTGTTAGGAACAAAAAGAAAGAGCTGAAAGACTTGGATAATCATGCTTGGGAATCCAACAACGAAACGGGAAGTAACGTCATGGACGCTCTGGATTCGGTGAATGAACTGGAAACAAATTTAGACCAGTCCAAAGAATCCATGTATAAATTATCCTACGTTATCCGTGTGGCGGCTGACACTCTGGAAGAATTGAAACGCCGCTGTGATGAAGTCAAAGATTTCTATGATGATTTGAACGTCAAGCTGGTTCGCCCATTCGGTGATATGTTGGGGTTGCATGGTGAGTTTATCCCGTCCAGCAAAAGATATATCAATGATTATATCCAATACGTCACTTCGGACTTTCTCGCCGGACTTGGCTTCGGTGCGACACAGCAGCTTGGGGAAACGGACGGTATCTATATCGGCTATAACCTTGATACAGGAAAAAATGTATATCTGAAACCCAGCCTTGCGGCACAGGGCGTTAAGGGTTCCGTCACCAATGCGTTAGCTGCCGCTTTTCTTGGTTCTTCTTGGCGGTGGCAAGTCATTTTGTAACAACCTTATCATCTATTATGCGGTGCTGTTTGGAGGAAAAGCGGTCATTGTAGACCCAAAAACAGAGCGTGGCAACTGGCAGGAAACGCTACCCGACATTGCACAGGAAATCAAGATAGTTAATCTCACCAGTGAGGACAAAAACAGAGGACTTCTTGACCCGTATGTGATTATGAAGCGAACAAAGGACGCTGAAAGTCTGGCAATCGACATTCTGACATTCCTTACAGGTATTTCGTCCCGTGACGGTGAGAAGTTCCCTGTATTAAGGCGTGCAATCCGTTCCGTGACACAGAGCAAAAAACGAGGACTGCTCCGTGTCATTGATAAATTAAGGAAAGACGGTTCTCCTGTGGCAGAAAATATCGCAGACCATATCGAGAGCATGACCGATTATGACTTTGCACACCTTTTATTCTCGGACGGTGATGTGGAGCAGTCCATCAGTTAGACAGGCAGCTCAACATCATACAGGTGGCAGACCTTGTGTTGCCGGATAAGGACACGAAGTTTGAAGAATACACCACAATGGAATTATTGTCCGTGGCTATGCTGATTGTCATTAGTACCTTTGCCCTTGATTTTATCCATTCCGACAGGAGCATTTTTAAGATGGTGGACTTGGACGAGGCGTGGACGTTCCTACAGGTGCACAGGGGAAAGCATTGTCTAACAAGCTGATTCGTGCTGGACGCTCCATGAACGCTGCTGTTTACTTCGTTACACAAAACTCTGGTGATGTGGACGATGAAAAGATGAAGAACAATATCGGCTTAAAGTTTGCGTTCCGTTCTACAGACATAAAGGAAATCAAGAATACTCTTGAATTTTTCGGTGTGGATAAGGAGGACGAGGGCAACCAGAAACGACTTAGGGATTTGGAAAACGGACAATGCCTGTTTCAAGATTTGTATGGGCGTGTGGGCGTTATCCAGATTCACCCTGTATTCTCTGACCTGTTCCATGCCTTTGATACCAGACCGCCAGTGCAGACGGAAGAAATGAGGTGAAGCCTATGGACAAGAGAAAAATAGTCCGTTATCTGCTTATCACGCTTTCGGTGATTCTCGGTGTGCTGGTATTTTTATCTATCACGGGTACGGTAGCTCATGCGGCTGGCCTGGTAGACAATACGGTGAGTGACGCTAACACCTATTCCAAATATCCGCTGGAAAACTACCAGCTTGATTTCTATGTGGATTCAAGTTGGGATTGGCTGCCGTGGAACTGGCTTGACGGTATCGGCAAAAGTATTCAGTACGGACTATATGCCATCACAAACTTTGTCTGGACGGTGAGCTTATACATTTCCAATGCGACGGGATATGTGGTACAGGAAGCCTACAAGCTGGACTTTATCTCTGATACCGCAAGCTCTATCGGAAAGAACATTCAGACATTAGCTGGTGTGACTTCCAATGGCTTTTCCAGTGAGGGATTTTATGTAGGATTCCTGCTTATCCTCATTCTGGTAATGGGAATCTATGTGGCATACACAGGACTGTTAAAAAGAGAAACCACAAAAGCCATTCATGCGGTTATCAACTTTCTTGTGGTATTTATTCTGTCAGCGTCCTTTATTGCCTATGCCCCAAACTATATCAGCAAAATCAATGACTTTTCCGCAGATATAAGCAGCTCGGCATTATCGCTCGGTACAAAAATCGTGCTGCCCGATTCCAACAGCAAAGGAAAAGACAGCGTAGATTTAATAAGAGACAGCCTGTTTTCCATACAGGTGAAACAACCGTGGCTGCTTTTACAGTACGGGGAATCGGATATAGAAACGCTCGATTCTGAGCGTGTGGAAAGCCTGTTATCGGAAAGTCCAGACACGGACGACAGAGAGGACGTTGTGATTGAGGAAATCGAGGATAAGGATAATGACAATCTAAGCGTTACAAAGACAATGACACGTTTAGGTATGGTGGTATTTTTATTTATCTTTAATATCGGCATATCGGCTTTCGTGTTCCTGCTTACAGGTTTGATGATTTTCTCACAGGTGCTATTTATCATTTACGCCATGTTTTTACCGATTAGCTTTATCTTATCCATGATACCGACTTATGAGGGCATGGCAAAAAAGGCTCTTACGAAGCTGTTCAATACCATTATGATGAGAGCCGGAATCACACTGATTATTACCACAGCCTTTAGTATCTCGACTATGTTTTATTCTATTTCCTCCGGCTATCCGTTTTTCATGGTGGCATTTCTACAGATAGTCACCTTTGCCGGAATCTATTTTAAATTAGGTGACTTGATGGCAATGTTCAGCCTGCAATCCTCCGATACACAGCAAGTCAGCAGACGAATCATGCGACACCCGTATATGTTCCTCAACCGCAGGGCAAGACGCTTGGAGCGTAAAATCGGTAGGACAATGGCGGCTGGTGCTGCTGGTGGTGTAGCTGGTGCTGCGGCGGCTTCTGCTTCTACAAAAAAGGCAGACAATACCAAACAGACAGGTAATACGCATACCAGAGCAAATCACAATACTTCTGCTTCTTCCAGTGGAGGTAACAGCAAGCCGCCAGCTCTGCCGGATTCCAAATCACAGAAGCCGCTTGCATTGCCGGATAAGAAAAGTCAGACGGATTCCTCACAGACTGTACATAGTTCACAAAGCAATACACAGGAATCACAGTCTACCTCAAAGCGTGGAATTGTGGATAAAAAATCGGTATCGAAACAGCCGCAGTCAGACAAAAAGAATCCGCAGCGTCCGATTGTGGATAAGGAGCGACAAAGCAACGGATCAGCGACAAAGAGAGCTGCCCCGGTGCATGAGCGACCAGCCACAACGCCTGTTCCTGTAAAATCGGATTCACAGGCGGCAGCTTTAAAGCCGGAGCAGAATGTCAAAGAGCGTCCTGTCACAGTGACAAAGGAGCAGCCGCAATCAAGCAAGAGTAAAGAGCCTGTGACAAAATCACAGGAGAATGTAAGAACACAGGTTGTCAGAGAATCCCGTCCGGCAGATAAACAGGCTTCATCAGCAGTAAATAAACATTCACAAGCTACCACAGATATTTCAAGGCAAACGGTACAACGTCAGAAGCAGACAAAGACGGTTCAGAAAAAGACCACAAATCAATCAACAATGAAGAAATTTACAAGTAAGAAAGGCGGCAAGAAATGAAGCTAAGGCATTTGCTTGTGTTCGGTGGGATTTTCACAGTGATTATCTGTCTGCTTCTGTTCCTGTTTATCGTGACCGCAGATGATGAAGAAAGCGGCTCTTCCAGCTTTGATTTTTCTGGACTGAACCTGTCAGCAGAAGTCTTGAAACATCAGCCTACGGTAGAAAAATACGCAAAGGAATACGGGATTTCTGACTATGTGAATTACCTGCTTGCGATTATGCAGGTGGAATCTGGCGGCACTGGCACGACAGACGTTATGCAAGCCAGTGAATCACTTGGTCTACCGCTTAATTCCTTGTCTGTGGAGGATTCCATCAAACAAGGGTGTAAATACTTCTCGGAGCTTTTGAAATCCGCAGAAGCGAAAGGCTGTGACATCAACACAGTGTGCAGTCCTATAACTATGGCGGCGGCTTCATTGATTACGTTTCCAGTCATGGGAAAAGTACACCTTTGAGCTGGCGGTCAGTTTCGCAAAGGACAAGTCCGGCGGTGTCAAAGTCACCTATAAGAATGAGATTGCCATAAAAGAAAATGGCGGCTGGCGTTACAAGTACGGGAATATGTTCTATGTAAAATTAGTCAGCCAGTATTTGGCTGTGCCTAGTTTCAGTGACGCTACCGCACAGGCAATCTTCAATGAAGCGTTGAAGTATCAAGGCTGGAAGTATGTGTATGGCGGCAGCAATCCCAACACTTCTTTTGACTGTTCGGGATTGGTTCAGTGGTGCTACGGAAAGGCTGGTATCAGCTTACCCCGTACCGCACAGGCACAGTATGATGCTACGCAGCACATACCGCTGTCACAGGCAAAAGCTGGTGATTTGGTATTCTTCCACTCAACCTATAATGCTGGAACATACGTCACTCATGTAGGAATCTATGCAGGAAACAACAGAATGTATCATGCTGGCGACCCTATCGGATATGCAGATTTAACAAGCTCGTACTGGCAGCAACACTTGATTGGTGCTGGACGGATAAAAACGAAATAGAAAGGAAATGGTACTATGATATTTAAGAAAAAGGATAAGGAATCAAAACCAAAAAAGGGAAAAAAAGTGCCTGTGATGAAAGTCGGCACGCAAAAGAAAACCGTGATTGCCCTATGGCTGGTGCTGATTGCAAGTGTCAGCTTTGGGTGTATAAGAATTTCACCGCTATTGATATGCACACGGTACATGAAAAAGAAGTCATTGAACAGCGTATCGTTGATACCAACAAGATAGAGAACTTTGTAAAAGCCTTTGCGAAGTCCTACTATTCTTGGAGCAATACGCAGGAATCCATTGAGAAACGAACCGCAGCATCAACCAATATCTGACAAAGAGCTTGCAGGATTTGAATGTTGATACGGTACGACAGGATATACCCACAAGCTCTACGGTGACGGACGTTAAGATTTGGGAGGTTGAAGCGGCTGGAACGGACGACTTTACCGTTGTCTACTCGGTAGATCAGACGGTAACGGAGGGCGAAACTTCTATCGGTTACACTTCCGCTTATATGGTGGTGGTTCATGTAGATGGTGACGGAAACATGGTTATCACGCAGAATCCGACCATCAGCAGCACACCGACAAAATCCAACTATGAACCCAAAGCAAAAGAATCGGACGGTACGGTGGACGCTACCACAACAGAGGAAGTGACAGAGTTCTTGGAAACTTTCTTCAAGCTCTATCCAACAGCTACGGAAAAGGAGATTGCCTACTATGTGTCTGGCAATGTACTTGAACCTGTAAACTGTGATTATGTGTTCTCGGAACTGGTAAATCCTATCTTCATCAAAGATGGGGAACAGGTCAAAGTGTCGGTATCGGTGAAATATCTCGACCAGAGGACAAAGGCAACACAGATTTCACAGTTTGAATTTGACACTGGAAAAAGATAGTAACTGGAAGATTGTAAAATAATGAAGATGGGGAATGGACATTAAAAACCGTTCCCCTTTAATCATTTTCATTCACGTTTAATTTTTTTA
>ENA-OQDW01000600-OQDW01000600.1-human-gut-metagenome-genome-assembly--contig:-NODE-600-length-14530-cov-2.929320_pt1 | contig 14530 bp, 25 predicted proteins | sample MGYA00242784_ERZ504613 | MGnify/ENA primary metagenome ERZ504613 (study PRJEB26092, sample SAMD00036330) | human gut metagenome | host: Homo sapiens | study: EMG produced TPA metagenomics assembly of... | reverse complement strand
CCCGGAGCATCCGGCGGGCGACGTCGGAGCAGCAGAGCAAGGTGTGGGCCATGATGTATGACCTACAGGCGATGGACACGGAGCATCAGGCCAGAGCTCGGCGAGCGGCTGAGCGGCATCATCCGCAAGGAGCTGCACGTCAGCGCTGCGGCCAGAGACCCATTTGCATGGCTCACCTGCGAGCAGTGCAGCAGGCTCATAGACATCCTCGACAAGGGTTATGTCCCCAATGTTTTCCGCGCCCGCCAACGCGGGCCGAAGGGAGGCGGCAGAGGTGGCGGATAACCTGCTCGACCTGATTACGCTGGATGACTTAGACGAAGAGCAGCGTCAGCTTGCGGAGCTGATTGGGCTAGAGGCATATAAGGCCCTGATCAACTCTTACGCGGGGACATATCTGTACATCCCTAATGCCGACCGCTACGAGCGCATCATACGCGACCGTAATATACGGGCGGAGTTTGATGGGTACAACTTTAAGGAGCTGGCGATTAAGTACGGATTGACAGAGATATGGATCAGGCGTATAGTAGCTGATGAGGTTAAGCTGCGGCGCGCAAAGCCGATTGACGGACAGGTTACCTTTTGGGGTCAGGATGATCCACCTTAAGCAATTTAATAGCGCTGTTATAGGGTTTTGAGGTATAACTGAGACATCAGTTATACCTCATATTCTTTTGCGGCGAGGAGAATTACATGAGCGAGTGGGTCAAAGTGCTATTACCAATCGTGGCGGGGTTGGCCATCACCGTCATCGGATATTTCCTGCGGCAATCCTTTACACGGATTGACCGCATGCACAGCGAGATCGCGCAGCTGCGACAGGACACTGTGCGGCGCGATGAGTACGACAAAGCAATCGACGAGCTGCGGGACGACGTCAAGGACATCCGCGACAACTACATCAAGCGGGATGATTTTTACCGCGAGATCAGTAAGCTTGACCGTAAGCTCGATGCAATACTGGATAAGGTGATTGTCATGATAAGGAGGCAGCAAGATGAGCAATGAGGAGCGGGCGCGGCTACGCGCGGGCAATTTTATCCACAATAACGGCTTGGTGCTGCGGATTATCAATATCCTGCGGTACAAGTATAACCGGCTCACGGGTGTCAAGGACGTGGTCGCAAGCCACGGCGTCAGCGAGGACGAGTATCTCGACTCCGTCAACTTTCTGGCGGAGGAGGCTACATCCACCTCCGACTCGCGGCGGACAAACGCCCGCGTCGCTGGCGGATAACGACTACCGGGATATCGAGGCCAAGCTCACCGGCAAGGGCATCCGCCTGCTGAGCGGCGGTATCCGGGACAACCAGGTCGAGGTGTAAGCGATGGCAGAGAGGCGCAACCGCAAGCACAGCAAGATCGACGCCCTGCCGCCCGATATCAAGGCAGCAGTGGAACAGATGATGCTCGGCGCTGATATCTATGACGACATCGTCGCTTATCTCCGGGAGCAGGGTTACTCGATCTCCAAGTCGTCCGTCAGCAGGTACGCACGGGCCTATCTCGCGGAGCGCGAGGCGCTTATCGTGGCCAACACCAACATGCGCAACCTGCTCGAGGAGATTAACCGGTATCCCGATCTGGACACCACGGAGGCCATTGTGCGGGTCGTCTCGCATAACGTGCTGAGCACATTGAGCGCCAAGAGCGACGACGAGTGGCAAGAGGTCGACCTGAGCAAGCTGCTCAAGGAGGCCAACGCCCTTGTCAGGCGTCGGCTTACAAAAAGCGGATCGCCCTGCAAAATCAGACGCGCTCGATACCGGGCTGGACGCGGTCAAGGGGCTGGTATTTGCGGAGCTCGCCAAGGAGCGGCCCGACCTGTACCGGCAACTGGCCGAGTACGTGGACGGCAAAAAGGCGACCGGGATTACAGAGGGAGGATAACCTGTTATGTGGTATGTCTTACAGGTCAAGACCGGAGACGAGATCAAGGTGCGGGACGCGCTGCTCGCTAAGGGCGTCCGGGCGCTGGTGCCGCAGGAGTCGCGGATGATCCGCAAAGACGGCAAGTGGGGCCGCAGGCTCTACACCCTGATCCCGTCGTATGTATTTGTGGGTATCCGGTTTGCGGCAGAGATCTACTACACGATCCGGGCAATCCCCAGCGTGATCCGGTTTGTGGGCACGGGCTCGGGGGAGCCCTCCACCCTCACCTATCTGGAGGCGGAGTGGATCAGGCTGCTCGCGGGCGACGGGGAGCCGCTGGAGCCAACCGTGATCCGGATGCCGGAGGACGGCATGCCGGAGATCGTGGGCGGCGTGCTCGCCCATTTCCCGGCGCGGGTGGTCGAGTACGACCTGCGCCACAAGCGTGCCAAGGTAACAATCACGCTCTGCGGGGAGCAGCGGGAGCTGCAGCTCTCCGTAGTGCGCGAGGATGAGGAGGATACCGGGCAGGAGCCTGATCTGATATAACCGTCCTCAGAGCGTTTAAATTTAAACGCTCTGGAACCAAAATTAAACGATACCGGGGAGGCCGGGCGGTTGATGCGTCCCGCGCGGTACAAGCCGGAGGACATATGGGGTGCTGCACGGGCCGGATCGGCCCGGTGGCGGAGCATATCCGGCCAAAATGCCGGATGTTTGCATGTAGCCCGCCGCCTCCGGTTGAGGATGCGTTTAAATCGCCGTTAACCCCGTTTAAATTTTGACGTATGAGATTTTGCGGGCAACTTGCCCATTTCCCCTGAGTGGCCTTGTGGGGCCTCTCAGGGCCATTTTTGCATTGTCGGAGGTGGGACAGGATGGCGGGGCCAAAATTAAGCCTCTGGACGCCTCAAGGGGGCGCTGGAGGACGCAGAAGCCAAAATCCAAGAGGACAGCGGCCAAAATTTAAACGATCTGCGGGCACTCTTAAACGATTACCTCCGGCGCGGGGATGAGCCGGAGCGCAGGCAACTGCTGCGGGAGTATGATCGCGGCGGGCAGCTTACCGGCCCGCGCGGCATCCGCAGGCGGCTCGGGGCCATTGATATGGAGTTTTTTGGCCGGGCGTACTTTGGCCACTATTTCTCCCGGCCCTCGCCGGAGTTTCACCGCGACCTCGACGCCATCTGGCGGGATGGCGTGCTCAAGGGGCGGTATCCCCTGACGGACGCGGACGTTAAGGCTATCAGCCGGTTGCCGGGATCGCGCCGGGGCGTGGCCGCACCCCGTGGCCACGCCAAGAGCACCAACTTGACCTTTAAGGGCACGATGCACGCGGTCTTATACCAATACAAGCATTACCCAATCATCATCTCCGACAGCTCGGAGCAGTCCGAGGGATTTTTGGAGTCCATCCGCGTGGAGCTGGAGGACAACGCCGCGATCCGCGAGGACTTTGGCGAGCTCGCCGGGCCGGTCTGGCGGAGTAATGTCCTCGTTACCAAGACCAATATCAAGATTGAGGCCATCGGCTCCGGAAAAAAGATCAGGGGCCGCAAGCACCGCAACTGGCGGCCCGATCTCATCGTGCTCGACGACGTGGAGAACGACGAGAACGTCCGCACGCCGGAGCAGCGGCGCAAGTTGCGGGACTGGTATAACAAGGCGGTCAGTAAGGCGGGCGACGATTACACGGACATCGTATATATCGGCACGCTGCTGCACTATGACAGCTTACTCGCCAACACCCTGCGCAACCCGGCTTATCAGGCGATCAAGTACAAGGCGGTCATCCGCTGGAGTAAGGCGGACGCCCTCTGGCGAGAGTGGGAGGCGCTCTACACTGACCTCGACGACCCCGACCGCGCGGCGCACGCGCTGGCATATTTTGATGCTCATAAGGCGGAGATGCTGGCTGGAACGGAGGTCTTGTGGGAGGCCAAGCTCTCTTACTATGACCTGATGTGCATCCGCATCTCAGAGGGAGAGAGCTCGTTTAACAGCGAGCTGCAAAATGAGCCGATCAACCCGGACGACTGCATTTTTGTGGAGGAGTGGCTCGACTACTATAACGAGGCTGAGATCAATTTTGCCAACGGCGATTTTGCGTTTTTTGGCTTTGTCGATCCGTCATTGGGTAAGAGCAAAAACAGCGACTACTCCGCGATCATCACGCTCGCCAAGCACGCGCCGACCGGCTACATGTACGTCCTCGACGCGGACATCGAGCGGCGGCATCCCGACCGGATCATCTCGGACGTACTGCATAAGGAGGAGTGGCTGCGCAACACCTACGGGCGGGGTTACGCCAAGCTGGGCGCGGAGACCAACCAGTTCCAGTGGTTCCTCAAGGAGGAGCTTGCAAAATCTTCCGCCCGCGCGGGCCTGTACCTGCCCATCGAGGAGGTGCAGCAGACCACCGACAAGATCATGCGCGTCCAGACTTTACAGCCAGACGTAAAAAACAAGTATATCAAGTTTAACCGGCGGCACAAACGGCTGCTGGAGCAGCTGCTGCAATTTCCCATGGCGGCCCATGATGATGGCCCGGATGCGCTTGAGGGCGCAAGGAGCATCGCCAAAAATGAGCAGCGGTTTGTCATTTTAAGCCGCCGAGAATTAGGAATATAGGAGGAGCAAGATGGGATTATCAAGATTGAGCGAGAGATGCCGCAAGTGTCGGTATGTAGACACCTGCGATCACAAGGAGATGGAGGGACTGCTGATGGCAGAGGCTGGACAGCCAGCGGCGGCAGAGGCGGCAGCCCCTGTGCTCGCCACTGACGATACGGTAACGATCCATCTTGACAGCCAGGTAGCCGTCACCATCGACGGGGATCAGATCAGGCGTAAGATCGCGCAGGCAGTTGTGGCCTCAATGATGGGAGGTGCCTGAGCGTGTCATCGGTCTATATGGACAGGGCGTCGTATCAGACGCTGGACGCGGCAGGCGTTAAGCGCCTGATCGACCGGCACATGCTGGTGGACGAGGGCAAGTACCGGCATCTGCAAGAGTATTACCTCGGCGACCACATTATCCTCCACAGTCACAAGGCGCACAGCGCATCCCCCAATAACCGTATCGTTTGCAACGTCGCCAAGTACATCACGGACACGGCCACCGGGTATTTCCTCGGGCAGCCCGTGGTATACGGCTGCCCGCACGATCAGTACCTCGCACAGCTGCAGGATATCATGGACTACAACGACGAGCAGGATCACAACGCGGAGCTCGCCAAGGGCTGCTCTATCAAGGGTAGCTGCTGCGAGATGCTCTACCTCGACGAGGACGCCGCGATCCGCATCGCCCTGCTGGAGCCCGACGACTGCCTCGTCATCTACCGACCGGCTCAGAGGAGCCGATGGGCGCGATCCGGCGCATCGTCACCGAGGATAAGGACGGCAACAGGATCACGCGCTACGAGTGGTGGCGCGAGGAGGACGTCTGGTATTTTGCCGCCCCGGACGGCGGCTCTCTGCAACTCTCCGGCACGGAGGATCATTACTGGCACGGCGTGCCGGTGGTCGAGTACCGCAACAACGACGAGCGCATGGGCGACTACGAGAGCGTCATCCCCATGATCGACGCCTACAACCGCGTGCAGAGTAACACCGCAAACATGTATCAATATAACGACGACGCGATCATGGTGCTGTCGCATATGGGCGCGGCAACCTCAAACGACATCGTCAGATCAAGGAGGAGGGAGCGATTAGCCTTGCCAACGGCGGCAAGATTGACTGGCTGCTCAAGGACATCAACGACGCGGGCCTCGAGCACTATAAGGATCGGCTGACGCGGGACATCCACGCCCTATGCGGCGTGCCGCGATTGTCGGACGAGCAGTTTGCGGGTAATCTCTCGGGCGTCGCCATCTCATATAAGCTGTGGGGCCTCGAGCAGGTCACGGCCATCAAGGAGCGCAAGTTTAAGCGCAGCCTGCAGCGCCGCGCCGAACTGATTACCAACATCCTGCATATCACCAGCAATCCCGCCTATGATTATCGCGATATCTCTATCCAATTTAGACGCAACCAACCCCAAAATCTTCCGGAGCTCGCGGACGTGGTGACCAAGCTGGCCGCCGACCTCTCGCGCGAGACGCGACTCAAGCTCCTGCCCGTCGTCAATAACGTGCAGGATGAGATCGACAAGCTCAAGGCTGAGGAGGACGAGCAGCTTAAGGCCGCCGCTCCCACCACCGGGTATGAGGCGTTGGCCAAGGCGCTACGGGAGGCCAATGAGCCGCCCGCTGAAGGGGCCGAGGACGGTGACAGCGCATGAGCGATAACTATTGGATCAATCTCGCCAAGCGCGAGGCGCTCCAGACCGCGCGCCGGGCGGATCAGTATGTCAATGAGCTCATGACCATCTATGAGGAGGCGGCGGGACAGCTGGAGCGCGAGATCGCGGCGATCTATGGTAAGTACGCCAAGGACAATCAGCTCACGGACGCTGTCGCCCGCCAGCACATCAGCGGTAAGGAGTACAGCACATGGCGGACGTCCATCGACCGCTACGTCAAGGCCCTCTCCGGCCCCGCCAAGGACAGCCGGATGCTGTTGGAGCTCAACACCCTATCGGCTAAGAGCCGGATCAGCCGCAAGGAGCAGCTGCTCGGCGACATCTATCGGCACATGATCGACCTTGCCGGGGATGCGGACGGCAGGATCAGACGGATGATGCGCGACACGCTGGTCAACAGCTATTACGAGGGCTGCTACGGCGTGCAGCGCGGGCTGCGGCTGGGCTTTGGCGTCGCGCGTCTCGACGATAAGCTCATTAAGCGAGTCCTCGATGAGCCGTGGAGCGAGCGGCAATTTAGCGCCGCCGTATGGGGCAACACCGACCATCTGGCGATGGTAACACGGCGCGAGGTCTCCATCGGACTTACCAAGGGCAGCAGCATCCAGCAGATGACCAAGGGCGTCAACGACGCAATGGGCGCAGGCCGGTACGCGGCGGAGCGTCTCGTGCGCACGGAGTGTACGCATTTTGCGGCGGAGGCTCGATTGCTGTCCTACAAGGAGACGGGCGTCAAGCGTTATCGCTTTGTGGGCGGCGGCGAGGGCGGGCATTGCGATTGCGCCGAATTAAACGGACAGGAGTATGACGTCGATGCGGCTAAGCCAGGGATTGACTACCCGCCAATCCACCCAATTGTACCTGCACCATTGTGGCGGTGCCGTCGCGGCGCATGTTTGCGCCGTATGAGGCGGTGCCGATCCCGGAGAGCATCAAGTATGAGGACTGGTACGACGATTACGTCGCGCACACGCAGCGGCCACCAAGGAGGCGTAAGTGATGGGACATGAGGATAAGCCGGTCGGTTACGACGGTGCAAGGCTGATGATCGAGCACGAGCTCACAGGGCTATGCGAGATATGTGCGCCATCGGAGATCGGGATAGCGATCTATGACTATTACCTGCAGACGTGGATCAACCCGCAATACAAGGGATACCGAGCGGAGGCCGCCCTAGACGTCCTCCAGACGCACCTGCCCGTCTATGCCAAGACCTACGGCGCGGACGCGGTCAAGGCCGCGCTGCGTGACCTATATAACGAGCGGTATGCGAGGGAGGGACGGGCGCTGTGACAGGTAAGCGGTGGACAGGCGTGGACGCTTTCGAGCACATCCGCCTCGTCGAGGCGGGCGTGCTCCCCCGGGGGCTTACCTACCTGTCTGCATACGACTACATCGGCCTCCCCGTCCCACAGGACAGAGAAACCGAAGAAAACTGCGGATAACCGGTGGTTAAACGCCGGATATCAATAATTTAACCGGAGGTTATATGATCATGGCAGATGTATTAGACACGACCGTCACCAAGTCAGCGGAGCCGGAAGCCACTCCCGCTGCGGAGACAACGCCCACCGGCCAAGAGCCGGAGGGCAAAGAGGCAAAGCCGGAGAGCAAGTTCCTCCAGCGGCTCGGTAAGCTGCTGGGGATCGGCGACGACGGGGACGGCGACGCCAAGCCCAAGGAGGACGGCAAGGCAGACCCACCGCCCAAGGATGGCCAGACCTACACAGAGGCCGACCTACAGGCGCGTATCGACGCGGCAAAGTCACAGTGGCAGGCCGAGCAAGAGGAGCAGGCGCGTCTCGCCAAGCTCAGCCCGGAGGAGCGGGCCAAGGCGGAGGCGACCAAGACCAGCGATGAAATCGCACAGCTCAAGGCGCAGCTCCTCGCCCGCGACGTCAGGGATAAGGCTATCACGCGCCTGAGCGGCGACGGCTACCCGGTCGGGCTTGCCGACCTGCTGCCGCTGACCAGCGAGCAGGACATGACGGTGCCTGCGACAAGCTGACCGAGGCGTTTGACGCGGCGGTCGCGGCTACCGTCAAGGAGCGGCTGCGCGGCAAGACACCGGAGGGCCTCGGCAAGGGGGCCAACGCCAACGAGGCGATCCGCAATGAGATCGCCAAAAACATCAGAGGAGGGATATAAGCCATGCCCAACAGCTTACAGTATGCATCCGTATTTCAGAGCGAGCTCGACAAGGCGGCGGTCGAGCTCGCAACCTCCGGTTGGATGGAGCCCAACTCCAGCCTGATCCGGTACACCGGCGGTAAAACCGTCAAGGTACCTCAAATCGTCATGGATGGGCTTGCCGACTACAATAATGGGTTTGTGGACGGGGACGTTACCCTGACGTGGCAAGACCTCACGTTTGCGATGGATCGAGGCCGCAGGTTTAGCCTTGACGAGCACGAGGTTAACGACACCAATTTTGTGGCCACTGCGTCGCAGGTCATGGGCGAGTTCCAGCGCACCCGAGTGGTGCCTGAGATCGACGCTACCGCTACAGCAAGATCGCGGCGGGAGCCATCGCCAACAAGCGGGCGTCCGGCGAATACACGCCGTCCGCCGATGACATCCTCTCCAAGCTATACTACGACGTGGCCGCCGTGCAGGACGCGGTCGGCAACGACACCCCGCTGGTGATCACCATGTCCACGCTGGTCGCGGCTATCCTGGATACCTCGTCGGAGATATCCAAAAAGCTTGACGTCGTCGATTTTGGGCAGGGCGGCGTGACCCTCAAGGTAAGCGCCCTCAACGGCGAGCACCCGATCCGGCGCGTCGGATCCGGGCGGCTCAAGAGCGCATATATCTTTTCGGACGGTAAGACCGAGGGCCAAAAGACGGGAGGATTTGCCCCCGCCGAAAACGCGCTCGACGTCAACTGGATTATCTGCCCGCGCACGGTGCCGATCGCGGTCTCCCGCACCGACAAGGTGCGCATCTTTGACCCAGAAATCAACCAGACCGCGCGCTCGTGGATGATCGATTATCGTAAGTATCACGACCTGTGGATCACCAACAACAAGTGGCCGCAGGTGTGGGTTAACTGCAAGCAGGCCCTGCCAGCCAGCCAGTGAGGGGGTGCAATATGATTACATTACAGCGTGACAACGTCGTGCGCAGGGTGGCCTCGGACGAGGCCGCCCGCAAGCTGGAGGAGCAGGGCTTTGCCCGCACCGGCGGCGCGGCGGAGACGGAGCATGAGGTTAACCTGACCATCGACGTAGAGGAGCTTGGCCGCCAGATTGCCAACCAGCTGCGCACCGGGGAGCCCCTGACCGATGAGACTATTGCCAAGCGCTCCTCGATGAGGAGGAGCAGCCCGCAAAGCCCGCAGCCAAGCCCAAGAGCGGCGGCAAGGCCGCCCCGAAAGCGGGTGCGGGCAATGACGGTAACTGAGCAGATCGACCGGATCGTATTGGGCATCAAGTACGCCTATGACCTGTCCGTCGCGGATGAGACTGCGGCAAGGCGGCGTGTGCTGATGGCTGTTACAAGGATCCTTGCATCCTGCAACCGCGACGACCTGCCGGAGGCGCTGGAGATCGTGGCGGCGCAAATGGCAGAGGCAATGCTGCGGGACGATGGGACGCTTACCCTGCCCCAGCAGGTCTCCAGCGTAACGCGGGGCGACACGTCCATCAGCTATCGGGATCAATCATCCTCTGCCAAGCTACGCGGGATTACCTGCAGGACTATGAGGATATCCTGTGGCGTTACCGTAAGCCGGGCGTCCCGAGGAGGGAGGAGCCATGATGATCCATCACAGCGAGGCCGACGTCCTCGCCGCCACCTATGGGGATGCCTGCACCGTTTACCGGCCCGTCAAGCGGCTGCTGCCCAATCTTGAGACGGTGATCCGGGACGGGCTCGACGGGAGATCGTGATGAGCGGTATCCCCTGCGCCCTGTCCTCCCCGTCCGGCGGCAAGCTGCGGCGCGGCGGGGCAACCTCCGACGTCAAGACAGACTATCTCCTCTTTGTGCGCCCGGAGGTGGACATCCGTCCCGGCGACACGGTGCTCGTCACCGCCTCGGACAGACGTACCGCACCGTCGCAGGCAAGCCGGAGCGGCAGCCGAGCCACAACAATATCCCGCTGACGCTCGTGGAGGATACGGTATGAGCAGTACGGATTATGGATTTGACGGCTCGATGAGTACGCCGAGCTGTTTGAGCGAGCCGCCCGCGAGTGGCCGCAGGAGTTTCAGCGGCTCGTGCTCGATATTGCGCATGAGCTGCAGGGGCGGCTCTCCTCCGACCTCACACCCAAGGATACCGGCCACCTGCGCGGCAGCTGGACGGTGGGCGATATCGTCCGTAAGGGCGGCGAGTACGTCGTTGAGGTCTACACCGATCTCGAGTATGCCGACCCTGTCAACTACGGCCACCGCACGCGGGGCGGCGGATACGTCCCCGGCGCGCACATGATGGAGATCTCCCTCGCGCAGGTCGAGGAGCGGCTGCCCTCCTACCTGCGCGCGTGGCTGCAGGACTTTATGGCGGCGCATGATCTATAAGGAGCAATATGAGCAACGTATACACGCATATCAAGGATGCCCTCGTCCGGGCAATCAAGAGGCGCTGCCTGACATGGACGTCTCCAGCGAGTATCTCGCCAAGACCGATTACGGGAGCAACTCCAATATTACAGATTACATCTATATCGGCCTGACGCCCGTCAGCCGGGAGACCGTGAGCGCGTACCATACGCGGCACAGCGTCGTCATCGACCTGGCCGTGCATACGGCCCGCGAGGACAATGCCGGATATTGGGCGCTCGCCGACACCATCGACCATTCCATCCGCCCGGTCATCCGTTGGGGTGACCGGGCGATCACCGTCCCCAGCGTCGACTACAAGATCGTCGACCGGATACTGCACTGCACCTTTACGCTGTCGTATATCGACAGCGCCGATGTACAGGAGCAGTACCCGCTGGCCGAGACACTGGAGGCGGATATTATCACACCACAAGGAGGGTAACGAGTGGGATTACCTGAGATTAACATCACATTTGCCAGTAAGGGGCAGACCGCGATCCAACGCAGCGCGCGCGGGATCGTCGCCTGCATCCTTAGAGATAACACCGAGGGCGGCGCTGCCGAGACGGTATATACGTCCCTCGCGGACGTGGACTACACACACTGGACGCAGCGCAACTATGCATACCTGCGGATGATCCTTGAGGGCGGGCCCAGCAAGGTGCTCGTGCTACGCGTCGCGGAGGACGCGGAGGACTATACGGCGGCCCTCAAGACGCTCAAGAGCCGCGTGTGGAACTACCTGACGATCCCGGCGCTGACAACGGATCAGACCGCCCCGGTCGTCGCGTGGATCAAGCAGGCGCGCGACAGCGACCATAAGACCTACAAGGCGGTGCTGGCCGACACGGCGGCGGATCACGAGGCGTTATCAACCTGACGACCGGCTCCATCGTCTCCGATCTCGCGCCGGGAGACCCCTGCACGGCGGCGGAGTATTGCGCGCGCATTGCCGGTATCCTCGCCGGGCTGCCGCTGAGCCGCAGCAGCACCTACTATGAGCTGACGGACGTCACGTCCGCAGCCGTCCCCGACGACCCGGACGAGCGCATCGACAAGGGCGAGCTCGTGATCATCGACGACAACGGCGCATACAAGATCGGGCGCGGCGTCAACTCCCTGACCTCCTACACGGAGGACAAGAGCGAGGATTGGAGCAAGATCAAGATCGTAGAGGGCGTCGACCTGTACCGGGACGACATCAGCGCGACGTTTGCGGGCCAGTACGTCGGCAAGGTCGTCAATAATTACGACCATAAGCAGGCGCTGGTCGCGGCCATCGACAACTACCATAAGCAGCTCGCGGGCGATGTGCTCGACCCGGACTATGACTGCACAGTCGCGGTCGATATCGACGCGCAGAGGGCCTATCTGGAGGCCCACGGCATCAATACCTCTGAGATGGAGGACATCGACATTGCCACGGCCAACACGGGCAGCACGGTCTATCTGGTCTGCTCCGTCAAATTTGTCGACGCGATGGAGGACTTAACTCTCCGCGTCAACATGTGAGGGGGTGTAAGGCATGGGCAAGATACCGGGATACAGGACGCTTACCGGCACATATGCGGAGGTCTGGATTGATGGAGAGCTCGTCGCAGAGGCCAAAAAGGTCGAGCTTAAGGTTACGGCTAACCGCGAGGACGTGCAGCTGGGCCTTGACGTCGACAGCAAGCTGACGGGCCTCGCCGGGGAGTGGACGCTGACGCTCAGTAAGGTATACAGCCGATTTGAGGACGTCCGTCAGGCGCACATCAAGGGCAACGATAAGCGGTTGCAGATTATCGCCAAGCTGCAAGACCCGGATGCGGTCGGCCATCAGGTCGAGCGTTACTCAGCGGGCAACTGCTGGCTCAATGACCTGCCCGCCGTCTCTTATGAGCGCGGCGCGTTGGCAGAAATGGAGGTATCGGGCGGGTTTACGCCGTCCGACCTCATCAATCTGGATCGGATCAAATAAGGAGGAGCAATATGGCAGACAAGCACACCAAGACCGATTTCGAGGCGTGGGTCGCCAAGGCCACCCAACGCCTCGAGGATAAGCGCATCCCGCGTAAGCGGCGGCTGTATGTCCCGTCCATTGATGAGGAGATCACCATCCGCAGCCTGACCACCCGCGAGATCGCGGACGTCACGGATAGCGATAACGAGGACTCCCTGCGGCAGGATAAGCGGGCGGTATATACCGCCGTCGTGGAGCCGGACCTGCACGCGCTGGCAAAGCAGCTGCAGGAGGCTGGGCAGATCTCCGACCCGCTTGACGCCACCGAGATATTTGAGCAGCACGAGCGCGCGGAGATCGTGTTGCAGGTGCTGGAGATCAGCGGCGTCACCGGCGATCCCGTGAGCTTGGTGGACAGCCAAAAAAACTGATTGCCCATGACGATGAGGCGTACCTCCTCCACTATTACCTGCAGCGCGGTATCCTGCCGGATTACATTTTGTCCCTTGACACATTGTCAAGGGCATTTTTGGCGGCATCGATGGCGACTGCTCAGGAGGAGCGGCGGCAATTTTGGGGCTTAGGGGGTGACGGCTGATGCATGTTATGTCCGGCGTGATCTCCCTTAAGGATAACGCGACCGCCACTCTCAGGGCGGTGCGCAAAGAACAGTCGGCCTTTAAGCGCGAGGTCGACAACACCAAAAAGAGCCTCACCAAAACATGGGACAAAAAGTATAAGGCGCGGCTGGACGCGACGGCGGCGTCCAAAAAGGCCAAGCAATTATCCAAGCAGTACGCGCCGCTGCGCAAAAAGATCGCCACCGCCGTGGCGGTCAAGGACATCGCCACCTCCAAGATCAAGGCGGTCGGCAGCCGCCTTAAATCCATCGGCAAGACGGTCTCCTCGCCAGTGGTCAAGCTCAAGGACAAGGCATCGTCCGCACTTAAGTCGCTCAGTGGCAAGCTCAAATCCATCGGCAAGGCCGTAGCGATCCCCATTGCCGCCGGGGGCGCTGCGGCTGTGGCCGGAGTTGGGGCGACGGTCAAGAGCGGCATGGAGCTCGAGCAGCAGCAGGTCTCAATGGAGCATTTTGTCGGCGCGACCAATAAGGGGATGAGCCAGGATCAGGTCAAGGCCACGACCGACAAGTACATCGCGGCCCTGCGCGACAACGCCAATAAGACCCCGTTTGAGACCGGCGAGGTCATCCAAGCGGGCAGCCGTGCCATTGCCATCGCCAACGGCAATACCAAGGAGGCCATGAGCCTCGTCACTCTCGCCGAGGATATGGCGGCGGCGTCCGGCGGCACCAAGTCCGTCAGCGACGCCATCGAGGCCCTCGCCGACGCAAAGCTCGGTGAGATGGAGCGACTAAAAGAGTTTGGGTTTAAGGTCTCCAAAGAACAATTTGATTCAAAGGGTTTCGGCGGCGTGGCCGCGACCTGCAAAATTTTTACGGTGGGGCCGCAAATAAGCTGGCCACCACGGCGCGGGTCTCTTCTCGACGATCAAGGGCAAGCTCAAGAGCTTTGTCGCAGACACGGGCCTCAAGATGGTCGATAAGCTCAAGCCCGCGTTTGAGGGCGTAATCACGATCATCGACAAGTGCGGCCCCGCCATCGAGGTGATCGGCGGCGTGATAGCCGACAAGCTCGGCAGGGGCATCCAGTGGCTGTCCTCCGCGCTGCCTGGGCTTACCTCCAAGCTCAGCGGGCTCTCGTCCATCGGCGCGGGCCTGTCCGGCATGATGGCCCCGCTCAAGACCTTTGGGGGGTCGGTCATGTCAACGCTCGGCACGGTTGCCTCCAGCGTCATGCCCGCCGTCTCCACATCATCGTCACGGTGCCGGCTAGGT
>ENA-OQDW01000599-OQDW01000599.1-human-gut-metagenome-genome-assembly--contig:-NODE-599-length-14536-cov-2.200083_pt1 | contig 14536 bp, 15 predicted proteins | sample MGYA00242784_ERZ504613 | MGnify/ENA primary metagenome ERZ504613 (study PRJEB26092, sample SAMD00036330) | human gut metagenome | host: Homo sapiens | study: EMG produced TPA metagenomics assembly of... | reverse complement strand
TCTTTTTATTCTTTTCTAAGTGATATGTATAATTGGAAGCTTGTGTACGCTCTGTTCCCCACACATCGCTCCAGTTCTTTGCATCTGCCAAAAGAATATTTCCTTTCGCATCATGACTCTTTCCCGGAACCGGAGATGCTTTTGCACCATTTAATGCATATCCAGCTGGATAAAGATCCGCAATCATGTAGACATTTTCCCCGTCTGTTGCCATTGCCGGATCGATAAACGCTGTTGATGCATTGTTCCAAACATTGCCGTTATCCCCTAAATAGTTTGCAAATGTGTAATTCCAGTTGTCTCCTTTGTCCTTGGAATAAGATACAATTGTATCCAATCCCCCTCCATCTGCGTAAGTTGTCCATCTGGCATCACATCCTGCTACGACCGTTCCATCATTCAAAGATACCAAACAAGGAATACGGAATTTATCACTTCCCCCTGTTCCACTCCAAAACGTTGCTCTTTTGTTGTTCCATTCGCAGGTCTTGTCTCTGATTTCGCCATGGCTATTCCCGAAAAACTGCTGAATGTCAAAGTCGCAGCGAGCAACAACGCTAAAACTCTTCTTCTCTTTTTCATATTCTTTCCTCCCAAATTTACTTTAAGCACAATACGAGCAAACAAGTTTGTATAAAATCAACAATTATCTTCTTGTTTCATACTTATTTTCTATTATAATCATCACACTAATATTTGTCTACAAGAAAAGAAACAAAAAAATATCCTGTACAAATGTTTTATTTCACATCTACAGGATATTTTATACAACTCCACTGATCAAATCTCTTCTTTCAGTCTTTCTTCCAATAATTGCTCCAATTCCTCATAACTCTCTACCCGATTAATCTCGTCTCGCAGTTTTGCTGAGTTTGGAAGTCCACTTGTATACCACGATACATGTTTTCTCATCTCGCGGATTCCGAGATATTCTCCCTTATATTGCATCTGAAGTTGTGCATGACGAATCATCATCTTCTTAATCGCTTCCACACTCGGACGTAACGGCATCTTTCCGGTTCGCTCATATTCCAAAAGTTCTGAAAAAATCCACGGATTTCCCTGTGCTCCCCTTCCGATCATCACGCCATCACAGCCTGTCTCTTTTTGAATCGCAATTGCACTTTCTCCTGAGACAACGTCTCCATTTCCGATAACCGGAATGGATACCGCCTCTTTCACCTGACGGATAATATCCCAGTCTGCTTTTCCGGAATAATACTGTTCTCTCGTTCTTCCATGAACCGCCACCGCTTTTCCTCCGGCATCCTCAATAATTTTCGCAATCTCTACCGCGTGATGCAAGTATCATCAAATCCCTTTCGGATTTTCACTGTGACCGGCTTTTGAATTGCCCTTGCCGTCTTTCTGACAATCTCATACACCAGTTTCGGATTTTTCATCAATGCAGAACCTTCTCCATTCTTTACAATCTTCGGAACCGGACACCCCATATTGATATCCAGTATGGAAAATGGAAGTTCCTCTATTCGTTTTGCAATCTCACTGATCACATCCGGATCAGATCCAAATAACTGGAGAGATACCGGCAATTCTTCCGGATGAATCTCCAACAATGCCTTTGTATTCTTATTGTTATACTGTATCGCCTTCGCGCTTACCATCTCCATGCACAAAAGTCCCGCTCCCTGCTCTTTGCACAGCAAACGAAAAGGCAGGTCTGTCACCCCTGCCATCGGTGCTAAAATATATGGATTTTCTAATTCTACCGTTCCAATTTTTAACGTTTTCATTCTAATTTAACCCTTTGTTTTTTCGTAAATAATGCGTAACCCTTCCAGCGTTAATTCCGGATCATAGATATCCACAACATCTGTCTCAGATACAATAATATTCCCCAGTCCGCCTGTGGCTACAACCTTTGCGTCTGCAAATCCAGCTTTTTTGATTTTGTTGACAATATATTCTGTCTGTCCGATATAGCCGAACACAAGCCCCCCCTGCATACTGGATACAGTCTCTTTTGCAAGAATAGACTCCGGCTTCTTTATCTCAATCTCCGGCAGCATAGATGCTCCGCCCCACAATGCTCTAGCCGATGTACGGATTCCCGGAGAAATCACACCACCTTCAAAGACTCCCTTTTCACTTACCACGTCATAGGTCGTCGCAGTTCCAAAATCAATGACTATGACCGGACCGCCATATTTTTCATAAGCAGCAACCGCATCTACAATTCGATCAGGTCCCGTATCCTTCGGGTTTTCTGTGTTTATCTGAAGTCCGGTCTCCAAATTTGGCGATACGATGAGTGGCTTTATATGGAAATACTTAATGATCGCGCTCCCAAGGGAGTGCATAATGTCCGGCACAACCGACGACACGATCACCGCATCAATCTCTTCGATATCAAATCCTCTGTGTTCCAGTAATGTACAGAGCTTGATTCCATATTCATCCGAAGTTCTTGGTTGTTTCGCCGTCATGCGAAATGTCGCCTCTAATTTTTCTTTTTCAAATACCCCAAGAGTGATATTTGTATTTCCCACATCAATTACCAGCAGCATTATACTTCCTCCCCTAAAAGAAGACTCTATAGTACAACTGCAAAGACTCCAGCAGTTCTTTTTTTGTTCTCTGAAGTTCTTTAATCTTCAGATGACTTCCGATTTCATCAAAAAGCAGATCATTGTCCTCTGTCGTAACCTCAAACATAAGCTCTCCATCTTCTTCAAATACCAATGTCAGAATCCCTCCGACGTCCTCCGTGTACAATACACACATGATCTTCAGTTCATCTTTGATGCTGTCTGGAAGTGCCATCAAAATCCGGATTTCAGATAAAACTTTCTATCATATGAATTCGCACCACACAGTACAATTTTTTCTTCGTACATACATTCCTCCTAAATATACCCGTAGATTCCGCGCACAGAGACTTCTCCCGCAAAAACCGTCTCCTCTTCGCCATCTTCTTTTCTCACAAGCAGTTCACCTGTCTCGTTGATGCCCAATGCATAGGCGTTATATTCGCCTCCAGGCTCCAGAACTCTCACTTCTTTTTCTTTGCTTACCAGAAGACGATTGTAATCCTCCTGCAAAAATTTTAAATTCTGTTCTTTTACAAACCGCTCATAGTTTTCTTCAAACTTTTTCATGATACATGCAATCAATGCAGAACGTTTTATCGGGCTTTCCTTTTCCACACGCAATGAGGTCGCCTTTTCACAAAGTTCTTCCGGAAAAGACTGCATATTCACATTGATTCCGACTCCGATTACAACGTAGTTGATATAATCAACCTCTGCACTCATCTCCGTTAGAATTCCACATATTTTCTTCGTTCCAATCACAAGATCATTCGGCCATTTAATCCCAACTTCAAGTCCTTCCTGCTCTCGGATCGCCATCGCCGCACTATACGCCATCACCAATGTCAGCATGGGCGCTTTCGATGCTCCATCGTCGGTCTTAAAAGCAGAGACATATAGATATTTTCACCCAGCGGAGATTCCCAAGCTCTTCCACGCCTTCCTTTTCCGGAATTTTGACGGTCAGCGACCGCTAATGTGCCATGCTCTTTTCCCTGTTCCGCCAGATGTTTGATCCTTGTATTCGTCGAGTCTGTCTCTTCATAATAAATGACATGCCTTCCTATACACTCTGTCTGCATCAGGCTTTCTATCTCCTCTTGTGAAAGCACGTCCGGACATTCCACAATTCGATATCCTCTGTTTCTTACGGCCTCAATCTGATACCCTTCATTCTCCAGCTGCTTGATTACTTTCCACACTGCCGTTCTCGATACCTGAAGCCGTTCACACAACTGCTGACCCGACACATATTCTTTACTTTCCCGAAGCATTTTCAAAATCTCTGCTTTCACAACTCGTCCTCTTTCTCTGCTTATTCTCCAAGTTGTTGCGACCATAACCGCCTTGATTGTATGAAGACGGTTCTCCGCTTCATCAAATACTACTGATGCCTTTCCTTCAAATACATCTTCCGTCACCTCTTTGCCTTTCACCGCCGGAAGACAGTGCATGAAGATTGTTCCCTCTTTGCCGGTCTTGTCCATCAGTTCCTGATTGATCTGATAAGGACTTAAAAGCGCAATTCGCTCAGCCGCTTTATCTTCCTCACCCATAGAGCACCATACATCCGTATACAACACATCCGCGCCCTCAACTGCATCGATGGAATCTGTCACACAGACTGAGGAACCGGCTTCTTTTGCGTACCCTTCACACAAAGTAACCAGTTCTTCTCCCGGCCACAGTTTTTTTGGCGCAATGATAACAAAATCAACACCTACTTTCGAACATCCGATCATAAGGCTGTTCGCCATATTGTTTCTCCCATCTCCAAGATATACGAATTTCAGCCCTTTTACATATCCAAAATGTTCTTTCATCGTCAAAAGGTCTGCAAGAATCTGTGTTGGATGATACTCATCTGTCAAACCATTCCACACCGGAACTCCACTGTATTTTGCAAGTGCTTCCACATGCTCATGTTTGAAGCCGCGGAATTCAATCCCGTCAAACATACGCCCGAGAACACGAGCTGTATCCTGAATGCTCTCCTTGTGTCCCAACTGAATATCATGCTCTGATAAATAAGTCGGAATACCGCCCTCATCACACGCACCCACGGTAAATGCACACCGAGTTCTTGTAGACGGTTTTTCAAAAATCAATGCAATGTTCTTCCCTTTCAGAGAATTTCCGGTAATTCCCTGTTTTTCTTTTCTTTCAGATCTGCTGCCAGATCAACCAGATACATAATCTCATCTGGAGTAAAGTCTTCAGTGTCAAAAATTACGTCCTTTAAATTCTATTTACTTATCCTTCTGATTCCATTGAACACATGTACAAATCTTGGTAAATTAATCTGATCTCTGAGGCGCTCATATCTTCGATATACTGCCTCTTCTAATGCCTGTACCGTATAAATCTGATACTTTGGCACATGAAGTAATTTTGCACTCGCCTCAAGCATTGCCATATAGAGTGTTTCATCGGAGAATCCATGAGACAATTTCAGCACAAACGCAATCTCTGCCTTCTCAATCTCACTCAAACCACTTAATATTTTTTCATAATACCACTCTTTTCGTGTTTGTTCAATATAGTAAATCGTTCCGGCAAGTCCATAAATCATCCGTTTCGCATCGTAATAGCCGATTTTTAGATTCTGTCTGCTGCGTTTTCCGTAAAATTCAATGATGCTTCCAAGTTTCACTCGCGGCGCAATCTCATACATCGTCGTATCCTCTGACAGCTTAACCCGCGGTTCTCTTCCCGGACCATAGATACGAATCTGTATCAGGTTCTTATATCCTCTTTTCACAAGTGAGCCTGTCGGCACATTGTTGATGACTCCGCCATCCACATACGTTCTTCCGTGCAGTTTTTCATTCTTAAATCCAATCAGGTATGCACTTGCAAGCAGAAAATCCTCCAAAAGACCTTCCGGAATATCATGAATACTAAGATCCAGCTCCTTCATATCCGATATGGAAAACGTAAGCAGACAAAATTCCATTCCAGACTCCCTTATCTTCTTCTCATCCACCATCTCATGGATCAGATTCTTAAGCGGAGTGATATCAATCCCACCGTCTGACAGTCTCTTTTTCATCTCTGAAATCACTTCACCGAGTGTATTTTCTTTGTTGAACAACCGTTCCATCCATGCGTCATCTACGTCCATCACACGCGAAAATGTCATCTCACTCCAGATTTTTTCCGCCTGCTTTACATCTCCCATGCAGATCAATGCTCCATTTAATGCGCCAACCGAGGTTCCGCTACTGCATTCACTTTCACACCTGCCTCCACAAGCGCCTTCCACGCACCAATCTGATAAGCTCCCCTTGCACCTCCGCCATCTAAAATCAGTCCATACTCTTTCGTCAAGTCTATCTTCGCTTTCACGTTTTCTTCCCTCCTGATACCACAAAAGGGGCATGCTCTCGCACACCCCTCAACATCTAACCGTCTTTTTCCGCTCCGACCTCTACCAAGGATTTCACAAGTCCTGCAACTCCCTGAATCTCAGATGGAATAATAATCTTCGTCGCCTTGCCGTCAGCCGCCTTTGCAAATGCTTCCAGACTCTTCATCGTAAGAACCGCCTCATCGGCACCAGCCTCTTTCAGGAAACGGATACCATCGGCATTCGCCTGCTGCACTTTTAAGATTGCCTCAGCTTCACCTTCAGCTTCTCTGATCATCTTTTCTTTTTCAGCTTCCGCACGGAGAATTGCTGCCTGTTTTTCTGCCTCTGCATCAAGGATTGCAGATTCTTTATTACCTTCTGCTACAAGAATTGTAGATTTCTTTTCTCCTTCTGCACGAAGAATCGCTTCACGTCTTTCACGTTCTGCCTTCATCTGTTTCTCCATCGCATCCTGAATCGCTGCAGGCGGAATAATATTTTTCAATTCCACACGATTAACCTTGATTCCCCAAGGATCTGTGGCCACATCAAGAGATGCTCTCATCTTTGTGTTGATTGTCTCTCTGGATGTCAATGTCTGGTCTAATTCCAAATCACCGATAATATTACGCAGTGTAGTCGCTGTCAGATTCTCAATCGCCATGATCGGATTGGCAACTCCGTAACAGAACATCTTTGGATCTGTAATCTGATAAAATACAACCGTGTCAATCCGCATTGTTACGTTATCTTTTGTGATAACCGGCTGTGGTGCAAAATCTACAACCTGTTCTTTGAGATCCACACGTCTTGCCACTCTTTCGATAATCGGGATCTTAAAATGCAAGCCAACTGCCCATGTCGCCTGATATGCTCCCAGTCTCTCCACAACAAGAGCCTGCGCCTGCGGTACAATCTTTACACATGATATCAAAAGACCTACTATAATGACTATGATAGCCACTAACACAACACTTGTAATAATACTTCCTACACTCCCTGCATCCATAATTTTACGCCTCCTTTAGTCTTACAATCAGTTTCACTCCTTGTATCCCTTCGATAGATACAACCGCGTCCTTCTCAATCACTTCGTGCGGTTCATCCGTCTTTGCAGACCACTCCTGTCCGTTTACTTCCACTCTTCCGACATTATGAAGTGTATCTACTGTCTCAATGACAACCGCCTTCTGTCCGATCAGGCTCTCTGCGTTCGTAAGCTTTCGTTCCTGATTAAAATATTTTATTGCGATTGGTCTTGTCAGGACGAGCAGTAAGATAGAAGATACGAGGAATGCCACAATCTGTACCGGTAAGCTAAATCCTACTATCGCCAAAATAAAGGCAACAATGGAACCTCCGGCAAACCATATCGTGGTCAGTCCAAGCGTAGCAATCTCAATCACTACAAGCACTACGAACAAAATAAGCCAGAAAATTGTTTGCATTACGAATCGCCTCTTTCCTTATTATTTCCATTAGTGTTTCTATTTTTTTATCTTACTATACTTTCCCCAATATTACAACTAAATTCAGCGTCCATAAGATTACAATATCATTACAGAGTCATTAACAAAAATCACAGAAAAACTCTCTTAATTGGCTACATACATCTGTCGATACGGATTTTTGCTGTCCGGTGTTACGACAGTAAACGGTGCCTCTAAAACTGTTTCGATATCATATCCGAACAAGTCGCAATATTCTGACACATACGCCCGTAACTCCTCCATATCTTGTGCCTCTGCCCTCTTTGCCGTCACCTGCTCCGGGAACGTTACATCTTTACAGTCCGAGCGCAAAAACATTTTTCCCCCATGCATTCCTGTGCATGGGAAAAATCCGACAATCTTCTCTTGCTCTGTTTCCAGACCAAGGACAACGATCACTCCGCCAGCCTGATATTCTCCGAGAAAACTTCCCGCTGTACCTCCGATAACCATAACCGGAACTTTCTCCTTGTATGCCTTCATATGAATGCCGGCACGATATCCGGCATTGTTCTTTACAAAAATCCTGCCGCCCCGCATTGCATATCCTGCCGCGTCACCGATATTTCCATGTATGACTATTTTCCCTTCATTCATAGTATCTCCGACTGCATCCTGGGCATTTCCGTAAACAGTGATCTCTCCGCCATTTAAATACGCGCCTAAGGCATTCCCCGGAACCCCTTCAATTGTGACGGCATGTCCCGACATTGCAGATGCGATAAAACGCTGTCCACAGCAATTTTCTATCGTCACATCCTCGTCTGCAAAACGCAGCTTCTCATTCAAAGTTTTATAGTCCATTTCCTTTGCATTTATCAACATAATTGCTATCACACCTCCGTTTTCTACTCTCCTGCATGAAAAATACCGAGAATCTCAAGCTCTTTTTCTGTCATACCAATGCCACGCAGCATCAGACGGTTGCCGCGAAGGACTTCAATAGAATTAATGCCCATGCCTCCCATCAACTCCTTAATCTCATGATTCCAAGCATGCATCAAGTTGACAAGACGGGCGCTTCCTTCATTTGGATTGAGGCGCTTCACCAGCTCTGGACGCTGTGTCGCAATTCCCCAATTACATTTCCCAGTCTGGCAAGTACGGCAAAGATGACACCCCATCGCAAGCAGTGCCGCCGTGGCAACATAACAGGCATCTGCACCTAAGCCGACTGCCTTGACAACATCCGATGCACTTCGTATTGAGCCGCCAACTACAAGGGATACGTTATTTCGAATCCCCTCGTCTCGAAGTCTCTGATCGACAGCTGCAAGTGCAAGCTCGATTGGAATTCCCACATTGTCACGGATTCTTGTCGGCGCTGCGCCTGTCCCTCCACGGAATCCATCTATCACAATAATATCTGCCCCGCTCCGTGCAATTCCGCTTGCTATCGCCGCAATATTATGTACTGCTGCCACTTTGACAATAACCGGTTTTTTATATTCTGTCGCCTCTTTCACAGAAAAGACAAGCTGCCGCAGATCTTCGATAGAGTAAATATCATGGTGCGGAGCCGGCGAGATTGCGTCAGAGCCTTCTGGAATCATACGGGTTCGAGAGACGTCTCCAACAATCTTCGTCCCAGGCAAATGCCCTCCGATTCCCGGTTTTGCACCCTGTCCCATCTTAATTTCAATCGCAGCTCCGGCATTTAGATATTCCTCATGTACGCCAAAACGTCCGGAAGCTACCTGCACGATCGTGTTCTCTCCATAGCAATAAAAATCTTCGTGAAGCCCACCCTCACCGGTGTTATAAAAAATCCCCAGTTCAGAAGCCGCGCGTGCAAGTGATTCATGTGCATTGTAGCTAATCGAACCATAACTCATCGCCGAGAACATAATCGGCATAGAAAGCTCTAACTGTGGCGGAAGCTCACAACGGATTTTTCCATTATCGTCTCTTACGATTTTCTGATCCTTTTTTCCCAGAAATACTTTCGTCTCCATCGGCTCGCGTAGTGGATCGATCGGCGGATTGGTCACCTGAGATGCATTAATCAGTATCTTATCCCAATATACCGGCAGTGGATTTGGATTCCCCATAGAAGAAAGCAGCACTCCTCCGCTTTCAGCCTGTTTGAAAATTTCCTTGATCGTATCATTTTTCCAATTAGCATTTTCCCGAAATGTCGCATCACTTTTCACAATTTTCAACGCCCTTGTCGGACATAGCACAACACATCTCTGACAATTGACACATTTTGTCTCATCAGCAACCATAATTCCGTGCTCCGCATCAAAATGATGCACTTCATTTGCACACTGCTTTTCGCACAGACGACAATTTATACAGCGATTATCATTCCGGATTACTTCAAATTCCGGATATACGAATTTATAACTCATTTACATGCACCGTCCTTTACTCGAATGATCACAGGTTCTCCGCCTGCAGGAGCCCAGATATTTTCCGCATGCGGCTCCATCGTCCGTATCGCCGCTTCCTCGCTGGCGATAAACACCTTGTCTTCTTTTTCACCTACCACCATAGACCGGAGTTTCAGTCGGTCATTCAATGCCATAAGACCTCCTTCAAACCCAAGAACAATAGAAAATGGTCCTGTGATCAAAAGACTGGAAAACAAGGTGCGCAGATAAATATGTTTCTCCTTGTCCTCCAAATCTGTCTTCCTTTCAATCGTGCTCCAAAACGGAGCTGCCACAACGCTCGCTGCCTCCTCAAGCGTCAATCCCTGCACACGCACCAGATAATCCATAATATATGTGATAACCTCTGTATCCGTTTGCAGCGTACATTTATAACCAAACATCTCTATAAACCGACGATTCGCATCATAGGAAGAAATCTCTCCGTTATGAACAATGGACCAGTCAAGCAAAGTGAACGGATGTGCACCGCCCCACCAGCCCGGTGTATTGGTTGGATACCTGCCGTGCGCGCTCCATGAATAGCCTTCGTACTTTTCCAATTTGTAAAATTTTCCCACGTCCTCCGGGTATCCGACCGCCTTGAACGTCCCCATATTCTTTCCACTTGAAAAGACATAGGCGCCTTTGAGCTCTGTGTTGATCTTCATAACTATCCGTGCCACAAATTCTTTTTCATCAAGCTGCATAGATGCCAGCACAGATTTGAGCGGTGCGACAAAATATCTCCAAATAATCGGTTCATCCGTAATCTCCGGAATCTTGCGTGTCGGAATAATCTCTGATTGTACGATTTCAAAATACTCTTTCAAAAATACTTCACAATCTTTTCTTGTTGTACGGCTGTCAAAAAACATATGCAGTGCATAAAACTCTTTGTATTCCGGATAGATTCCATAAGCGGCAAAACCTCCTCCAAGTCCATTGGAACGATCGTGCATCGGCTTCATCGCATTTGTGATCATCTCACCGGACATGCGTTTCCCTTCTTTTGAAATAACAGCTGCAATTGCACATCCGGATGGGATACGTACCTGACCTTCTAATTTCATACCATTGTTCTCCTTCCTGTGTGTAATGGTGTAAATATAAGATTTTAAGCAAACGAAAAGACGTCCATTCCGATCACTCCGGAACGAACGCCTTTGCTCATTTATCTGTGTTATACTCTTTTTCCACTTGCTTGTCAAGCTGATTTTTTTCAAAAAAAGATTGACAAATGCTTTTTTCAGGTGTATAGTGCAATTCGTAAAGACAAAGGCGTTTTTGAGTGAAAGAACTCAGAGACGCTTTTTTGTTTTTCAATCTTAATTAAATCCTACTTGTTTGATAAGGGCAAAGGCGTCTTAAATGTGAAAAACATTGAGGACGCCTTTCCTGTTATTTAATGTAAACTCATCAATGATTTAAGAGAACACAAATGGAGGACATGCTATGAAAACGGTAACAGATTATTTTGGAGATTTGGTATTTGATGACAGAGTTATGAAAGCAACCCTTTCCGCAAAAGTTTATTCTTCTCTCAGAAAGACTATAGACGAAGGATGTGAACTGGATATCAGCGTTGCCAATGCAGTCGCAACTGCTATGAAGGATTGGGCGATTTCCAAGGGAGCAACCCATTTTACGCACTGGTTCCAGCACTGACCGGGATTACAGCAGAAAAGCATGACAGCTTTATCACCCCGTCACCTGACGGCGGTGTCATTATGGAATTTTCCGGCAAGGAACTGATTAAAGGAGAACCAGACGCCTCTTCCTTTCCAAACGGCGGGCTTCGCGCCACCTTCGAGGCAAGAGGTTACACTGCCTGGGATCCTACTTCCTATGCGTTCATCAAAGACAACAGCCTTTGTATCCCTACAGCATTCTGTTCTTATGGCGGATACGCTCTGGATAAGAAGACGCCGCTTTTGCGTTCCATGGAAGCACTCAACAGACAGACTATTCGTATTCTTCGCCTGTTCGGCAACGATTCCGCCAAATGTGTCCGCTCATCCGTCGGTCCGGAGCAGGAATATTTCCTGATTGACAAAGAAATGTACGACCAACGTCCGGATCTTTGTTTTACCGGTCGTACCTTATTCGGAGCGCAGCCTCCGAAAGGGCAGGAGATGGACGATCACTACTTCGGCGTGATCAAACCTCGTGTAGCCGCATATATGGAAGAACTCAACGAAGAACTTTGGAAGCTTGGAATTCTCGCAAAAACAGAACATAATGAAGTTGCACCTGCACAGCATGAGCTGGCACCAATCTACACAACTACTAATATTGCAACCGATCATAACCAGCTCACAATGGAAATCATGCAAAAAATTGCTGCAAAGCATGGTCTTGTATGTCTTCTTCACGAAAAGCCATTTGCCGGTGTGAACGGAAGCGGAAAACACAACAACTGGTCGATTTCAACAGACAAAGGACAAAACCTTCTTTCTCCTGGCGAGACACCTTATGAAAATGCTCAATTTCTTTTGTTCCTTTGTGCCGTTATAAAAGCAGTAGATGACTATCAGGATCTGCTTCGTATCTCCGTTGCGACTGCCGGCAATGACCATAGACTTGGTGCTAACGAAGCTCCTCCGGCTGTTGTTTCTATTTTTCTTGGAGATGAGTTAAATGCCGTATTAGAGGCAATTGAAAATGACACCCCTTATCAGGCGCCAAAAAAACAAAAATGAAACTCGGCGTCGATGTGCTTCCGAAATTTAACCGGGACAACACCGACCGTAACCGGACTTCTCCGTTTGCTTTCACCGGCAATAAATTCGAGTTTCGTATGCTCGGTTCTTCGAACAGTATCGCATGCGCAAATATTATGCTCAACAGTGCGGTGGCAGAATCACTGAAAATCTATGCAGACAGACTGGAGCAGGCACAGGACTTTGAGACAGCGCTTCATGAAATGATCCGCAAGACCATCAAAGACCACAAACACATTATTTTCAACGGCAACGGGTATGACGACAACTGGATTAAAGAGGCTACTGAAAAGCGCGGTCTTATCAACTACCGCACAACTGTGGACTGTATGCCTCATCTGCTCGATGAAAAGAATGTCAAAATGCTGACCGGACAAGGTGTATTCTCCATCGCAGAGCTTCAGTCACGCTGTGACATCATGCTTGATAACTATTGTAAATCTGTAATTATAGAAGCCAACACAATGGTCACGATGGCAAAAACGCAGATTGCTCCGGCTGTGGAAAGCTACGCCGCGCACGTTGCAGATGCGGCTGTATCCAAAAAGGCATTGGATGCAAATCTTGCTTGCAGTTATGAGACCAATCTTGTCAGAACACTTTCTACCCTGACTGACACGATTGCCGCAAAAGTAGATTTACTAAACGAGGCACTGCGCTCTCTTGAAACGGCAGAAGATATTTTTGCAGAATCTTTCCTTATCCGTGACCATGTACTTGGCTTGATGAATGAACTGAGAGCTGCCTGTGATGAGGCTGAAACACTGACTGCAAAAAGCTACTGGCCTTTCCCTACCTATGCAGATTTACTGTTCGGTGTAAAATAAATCAGACGGAGGTTACTTTATGTGTTCTATTATGGGTTATTGTGGCAGTAATGCCGATTTTAATATTTTTAAAAAAGGTTTTGACCGGACGATTACAAGAGGTCCGGACGAAAGCCGTATCATAGATACCGGAAATGGTTTTCTTGGATTTCACAGACTTGCCATTATGGGGCTTTCCCCTTCCGGCATGCAGCCGTTTGAGCTGGATGGAAGCTTTGTTGTATGCAACGGAGAAATATATGGGTTTGAACAATTCAAAGAACAGCTTTCCGAAAAATATACTTTTCAAAGCGAGTCCGACTGTGAGATATTACTTCCCTTGTACCGCGAGTACAAAACGGATATGTTTGCAATGTTAGATGCCGAATTTGCCTGTATCATATACGACGGCGAAACCGGCGAATATATTGCAGCAAGAGATCCTGTCGGCATCAGACCGCTTTATTATGGTTTTGATGAAGCCGGGACACTCCTGCTCGCAAGTGAACCAAAAAACCTTGTCGGGCTCGCCGAAGCGATCATGCCGTTTCCACCCGGACATTATTATAAGAACGGGGAATTTATCTGCTACTGTGACATTGCCTCATCGGATACCATCTGTCACGATGATCTGGAAACCGTATACGGACAGATTCATGACAAACTCGTTGCCGGTGTTAAAAAGCGGCTTGTCGCAGATGCCAAGGTCGGATTTCTTCTTTCCGGCGGGCTCGATTCGTCACTTGTATGCGCCATCGCAGCAAGGGAAAGCGCTTCGCCAATCAAGACCTTCGCTATCGGCATGAGCGAAGATGCCATCGACTTAAAATATGCGAAACAAGTCGCCGACTATATTGGCAGTGACCACACAGAAATTTATATGACACCGGACGATGTACTTTCTTCTTTAGAGACAGTGATTCGGATACTCGGAACATTTGATATCACGACAATTCGCGCCAGCATGGGCATGTACCTCCTGTGCAAGGCAATTCACGAGCAGACCGATATCCGTGTTCTGCTCACAGGAGAAATATCAGATGAATTATTCGGATACAAATATACGGACTTTGCCCCATCAGCGGAAGCTTTTCAGGCAGAATCCCAAAAACGTATCCGTGAACTTCATATGTATGACGTACTGCGCGCCGATCGCTGCATTTCCGTAAACTCACTGGAAGCGCGAGTTCCTTTCGGAGATCTTGATTTTGTGAAATATGTCATGGCATTGGATCCAT
>ENA-OQDW01000597-OQDW01000597.1-human-gut-metagenome-genome-assembly--contig:-NODE-597-length-14604-cov-5.041652_pt1 | contig 14604 bp, 15 predicted proteins | sample MGYA00242784_ERZ504613 | MGnify/ENA primary metagenome ERZ504613 (study PRJEB26092, sample SAMD00036330) | human gut metagenome | host: Homo sapiens | study: EMG produced TPA metagenomics assembly of... | reverse complement strand
CCGTAACTGCTCGACGCTGCGCGGGCCGCATTTGGACAATCTGACGTTCAACTTCAAGGGCGCGACCAGAAGGTCAGCGCCCTTTCGTTTCACGTCACCTTGCCTCAAATGCGACCCGCTCGCTGTCGTTGCCAAAACACCGGCATTTCTTTGGTTGTCAACAAAACATCGGTGTAGTCATTGGGGACGTTCTTAAACGACTACCTTGCATCAATCTAAATAAGTTGCGGTGAGATAGTTCTTGAATTGGCCTTTTTGGGCTAAACAGGAACTATCTCACCGCAACTGCGTTGAGCGTTTTTTTGGCGGCTGGTTTACTTGCTCGCGAACAGCCAGACTAGGATGATCACCAGGATTGCGGCGACGATGCAGACGATGGCGCCGGTGAATTTGATGCGTGAGTCGCGGGTGCGCTCGCGCACCGCGTCCTCGGTGGCCTCGAGCTGGGCGACTTCTCGCTCGGTCTCGGCGTGTTCGGCTTTGTCTCGGGCCAAGGATCCTGCAAGCGACTCAGTGATCTCTGGATGGTCATGTACCTCGGTCGCCTGCTCGATGATCGACTGTGCATGTGCGGCATCTGCTTGGGCGTTGGCGATGCTTTGCTCTTGGTCGCGGCGTGCCTTGTCCTCGGCGGCGATCTTCTCGCGCAGTTCGCGCTGGCGCGTCGTGGCGGCAGTTTTCGCCGTCTGCAGCTCGTCGCGCGCGGCATCAGCTCAGTCGTCACGGCTTGGTGCGCGCGTTTGGCTTCGGCAATGGGGGCTTGAGCCTGCTCGACGGCCTGCTCGGCTGCGGCAAGCGAGTGCTCAAGGTCGGCGGTGATGCGCGGGACATCTTCTTCGGCTTTACGCAGGGCATCTGCCGTGTCGGAGATCTGCATCGAGAGCTCGCTGGTGCGCACCGTATAGTTGGCGGGATTTGCCGAGGGATTGCGTTGCAGCTCGGCATACTCATGACGCAGCGTCTCGAGCTGGGCGCGCGTGGCGTCGACGGTTTGTTGTGCGGCGGCAATGCCGGCGTCTCGCTCGGCCTGCACCTTGTCGCGGATGCGCTTGGAATCCTCAAGACGTCGAACGAGGCGGTTGCCGGTCTCGCGCGAGCTTGCCTCGCGGGCCTCCACGGCGTCGAGCGCGCCTTCAGGCGGAGCTCGGTCGCGTCATCCTCTGTCTTCATTTGTTCGAGCTGACTCTTGAGCTCTGTCGCTTTGGCGGCGTGGGCATCACGGTCAATCTCGGCTGCCGCAGCGGTCTTTTGCGCTGTGGCGATCGCCTGACGCTGGTCGGCGACGATCTGGTCGTAGCGGCCTGCGATATCCTGGCGCGTCTCGAGCTCCTCGGCCTGATCGACAATGCGCTGCTCAAGTTCGGCCAGGTGGGCGCGGGCATCGGCAAGTGCCTTTTTCGCGGCGTTCATCTCGCGCATGGCCGAGGCGCCCTGGGCAATAAAGGTGCCCACGGCGTTCGCGGTGTTCGAGACAGCGGTCCCCAGATCGCGGTTCGCGTCGGGGGAGTGCGGGGCGATCGGGCGAGCGGTGTCGACAGCGTCCGCATCGGCAGCCTGCGGCGCGGCGATATTGCCGGTACCGCCCTCGACCACAGAAAAGCCCGCTGCGTGCGGATCGACCGCATCGGCGCCAATCGTGGGGTGCTCGAGCTGCAGAAACGAGGGCATGGTGCTGCCCTGGTCGGCAACGGGGGTCTCGCCGGGTACAAAGGTCGAGGCCGCCTCGGCGGCCTCCTCTTCCTCGGCATCAATATCGGCATCGGCCACGGCGTCTTTCATCGCTTTGACGGCATCCATCATGGAGTCCATGACGGCATCGAGCTCTTCTTCCGAAGACACCTCGATGGGGCCCGCTGCTTGCGGGGCGGGGTCCGTGTCAGGTTCGGCATCGCTCGGCTCCGGCTGCTCGCTTTCATCATGCTCGACAGTATCGTCTGTGTCTGTTGCCTTATCCGCACCGGCGTGCGCATCTGCGGTGGCGGGCGCATCGGTGGAGGCGTCGACGCAGGTAGGAGTATCGCAGTCGTCGACGGCGTCTTCGGAATGATCAATATGCTGCTGAGTCTGGGGGTCCAGCTCGTCTGTCATAGGCATGTGCTCCTCATCGTTGTTTGTCACCCTATGATAAAGTCTCGCGCCGACATCCCACGCGCTGCAGCAAAGTTTCAAAACGTGTTCGATGGCTCGATCTGATAACGATAACTCGGCCGCTTTATCCAGTTTGTACTTGACAATCCCTTCGCCGAACGACGTGGTGCCGTTCGCCTACCGCGGTCTTTTATTTTCGCTTGAACACGCTAAAGTTGCATCTCAGCTTTTGGCGCGTGAAGTTGGATACGCGCAGTCGGCGGGCGTGCCCGTCGCGATTTGAAAGGACTTTGTATGGGACTTTTCACTGGTAAGACCGTGATCGTCACCGGCGGCGGCAAGGCCACGCTTAAGGACGGTTCCGCTGGCTCCATCGGCTACGGCATCGATATCGCATTTGCCAAGGAGGGCGCGAACCTCGTCATCACCGGCCGCAACGTCGCCAAGCTCGAGGCCGCCAAGGAGTCTCTCGAGGCCGAGTACGGTGTCAAGGTTCTGCCTGTTCAGGCCGATGTCTCGGCTGGCCAGGATAACGAGGCCGTTGTCCAGAACGTCATCGACAAGGCCATTGAGGAGTTCGGCCGCATCGACGCCGTCGTCAACAATGCTCAGGCCAGCGCCTCGGGTGTGACCATCGCCGATCACACCATGGATCAGTTTAACCTGGCCATTTACTCCGGTCTGTATGCTACCTATCTGTACATGCAGAAGGCCTATCCGCACCTGAAGGAGACCAAGGCTCCGTGGTCAACTTTGCCTCGGGCGCCGGCCTGTTTGGCAACTATGGCCAGTGCAGCTATGCTGCGCCAAGGAGGGCATCCGCGGCCTGACCCGCGTTGCCGCCAACGAGTGGGGCAAGGACGGCATCAACGTCAATATCGTTTGCCCGCTTGCTTGGACCGCTGCGCTCGAGAACTTCCAGGATGCTTACCCCGAGGCTTTCAAGGCCAACGTCCACATGCCGCCGGCAGGCACTACGGCGACGTCGAGAAGGAGATCGGCCGCGTGGTCGTTCAGCTCTGCGGTCCCGACTTTAAGTACATGAACGGCGAGACCGTCACCCTCGAGGGTGGCATGGGCCAGCGGCCCTAAGAGTTACGCGGTTTTACCAAACCGCGTAGCCAGTTGACGCTGCGCGGTCACCAGAGCGACAACTTGTCATTCAAAGAGGGCGGCATGACCAGAAGGTCTATGCCGTCCTCTTTTCATGCCAATTTGTTCGCTCTGGTGACCGCTCGCTGACGTTGCCAAAACATCGGTGTTGCTGGAGTAGTCGTTGGGGACGTTCTTAAATGACTAGTCATAAGGGATACTCTTGCCGGCGCTTGGGGACAGTCCCTAAGTGCCGGCAGATTGGGACACTCCTTTGCAAGATGGCGCTGAAGACTGTCCCCAACGACTAACCGTTTAAGAACGTCCCCAATGACTATGACCCCTTTGCACCAGTTTCTGTCGAGTCGGTGCGGTTTGCGGGTTGCCCGTATAATGGTTTGCGTATGAACCGCAACCAAGGAGTTCCAGTTTATGGACCAGAGCCTTTTTAAATTCGACCTGATCGCCGAGGATCCGACGACGCATGCGCGTGCCGGCGTGCTGCACACCCCGCACGGCGACATCGAGACGCCGATCTTTATGCCCGTGGGCACCAAGGCAAACGTCAAGGGCATCCCCACCGAGACCGTCAAACAGCTCGGCGCCCAGATCGTGCTTGCCAACACCTATCATCTGTCCATGCGTCCCGGCGAGGACACTATCGCCGAGCTGGGCGGCCTGCACAAGTTTATGAACTGGCACGGTCCTATCCTCACCGACTCGGGCGGTTTCCAGGTGTTCAGCCACAACGACGCCGTCAAGCTCACCGACGAGGGCGTGCGCTTTATCGTCAACGATTACGACGGCCGCCACGTGTTCTGGACACCCGAGGACAACATGGAGATCGCCATGAAGCTCGGCTCCGACATCTGCATGCAGCTGGACCAGTGCCCGGGCTATCCCGCCACGCGCGCCTACGTTGAGCGCGCGGTGGAGCTGTCGAGCATGTGGGCCGAGCGCTGCTACAAGGCTCACACCCGCGATGACCAGGCGCTCTTTGGCATCGTCCAGGGCGGCATGCATTTGGATCTGCGCCTGCGCTCTCTGCGCCATCTGGAGGAGTGCGGCGACTTCCCCGGTTACGGCATCGGCGGCTACTCGGTGGGCGAGGACCACGAGACCATGTTCGAGACCCTGGCGCCGCTTGCGAGCGAGTACATGCCCAAGCACAAGCCGCGCTACCTGATGGGCGTCGGCAACCCGACGACGCTCGTGCGCGGCGTGGGCGTGGGCATCGATATGTTCGACTGCGTGCTGCCGACGCGCACCGGCCGCATGGGCACGGCATTCTCCAGTGAAGGTCGCCTTAACTTCCGCAACGCGCGTTTTGCGCACGACGACGGCCCCATCGACCCCACCTGCACCTGCCCGGTGTGCACGGGCGGCTACAGCCGCGCGCTCATTCGCCACATGGTCACGCAGAAGGAGATGCTCGGCGGCATCCTGCTTTCGATGCACAACATCTACTACCTGCTCAACCTTATGCAGCGTGCCCGCCAGGCCATTATCGAGGGCCGCTACGGCGCGTTTGTGAGCGACTGGATGAACAGCCCTGCGGCGGTGGACTACTAAGAGCGGCGCGGGCGCTTGCAGAGCGCGGGCAACGGCAAGGGGCGAGCGACGGCCGGTCGTCACATTTGCTGACACCGGCCGCACGACCGCTGACCGATAGCTTGCAAGCACTTGATGCATCGTGGGTACCATACCGAATAGTTGATGTTCGGGCGGGTGTTTGGCGCATGGCGTCGACCCCGCCCGCTTTTCTTTTTCTCGATAGGAGTGCCCATGATTAAGAATGAGAACGTCGAGGGCGAGCCTGCCTACGACGAGACGTACCGCCGCGGCCCCGTGGTCATGCGCGGCCCCATGATTCCTAAGGACAACACCTACGCCAACCTGCTGGCGCCCGAGGAGTCGACCGACTGGCTGCATGCCGATCCGTGGCGCGTACTGCGCATCCAGGCCGAGTTTGTCGATGGCTTTGGCGCACTTGCCGAGTTAGGGCCTGCGGTGACCATCTTCGGTAGTGCCCGCACGCCCAAGACGGACCCGGCCTACAAGGCGGCGCGCACGGTCGGCCGTAAGATTGCCCAGCGCGGCGTGGCGGTTATCACCGGTGGCGGCCCCGGCATCATGGAAGCGGCCAACAGGGGAGCGGCGAGTGTCAACGGCAAGTCAGTTGGCCTGGGCATTGAATTGCCGCACGAGCATGGGCTCAATAAATACGTGAACCTCGGCATGGACTTCCGTTACTTCTTTGTGCGCAAGACCATGTTCGTCAAATACAGCTCGGGCGCCATCGTGTTTCCCGGCGGCTTTGGCACGCTCGACGAGATGTTCGAGGTGCTCACGCTGGTGCAAACGCACAAGGTCAAGCGCATGCCCCTCGTGCTGGTGGGCACAGAGTACTGGCAGGGCCTGTTCGACTGGCTCAACGGCCCGGTGATGGACGCCGGTATGATCAGCCCGCTCGATCCCGAGCTCGTGCACATCACCGACGACCTCAACGAAGCCGTCGACATCGCCCTGAGCGGGCTGATGTAGATCAATCGTGCCCACGCGACATGAATACGCATGGCAATCTGATGTTATTTAACATCAGATTGCCATTTATATTGGGTATACTGGTGTAAAAGACGAGGGCGAGGAGGTCGCAAATGTCTACAGCAACAGTTAAGCCTACGACGGTTCGAATCGAAGAGGGGCTCAAGGAGCAGGCGACTGAGTTCTTGGATTCGGTCGGCCTCAGCCTCAATTCCTATCTCAATCTTGCCGTTCGGCAGCTGGTAAATCAGCGAAAGATTCCTTTTGAGATTGTAGGAAGGGCGGAGGTGCCCAACGAGGCGACGAGGCGTGCATGGTGATCGCCAAGGCTCATGAGTTGGGGATTTTGCCGGACGATAGCCCGTCATTCAATAACGCTGATGAGCTTATGTCATTCCTCGATGAGGAATAGCGATGTTCGAGATTAAAGTCGAGGCTCAATTTAAGGTGGACTACAAACGAACGATGCGCATGCATCCGCAGCTAAAAAGTGAGTTTAAAGCGGCGGTTGCAGAGCTTGTGGCTCATGGGTCACTTCCGGCGGAGTATGGCGCCCACGAGCTCTCAAACCCGGGCGGAAACTACAACGACCACATCGATTTCCACCTATCCGATGGCTTGGTCGATGTGGTCGTTCTTTATCTTCCCCATAAGACTAACCCAATGATTAGGCTGGTGAGAATGGGCACTCATCAGGAGCTGTTTCAGGGTCCGCTGGCTGATCGCCGATTTCCAAGTTTGTGGTGGAATAGGGATTGATTGGCGGCTAATAAGCCAAAAACAGTCCCTATTCCACCGCAACTGATGTGGGCGTCCCTAGTGAGTTGGCTGGTAGCGGGGGCAGTAGCTGATGGCGATGGCGTCGATGCCTACATGGGTGGCGATGGTGCAGCCGATGGGGCCGGTGCCGGCGTCTACATAGTCTTGGCCTGCGAGCGCTTGGCTGACGAGCTCTTGCTCCTCGGCGGCGCCGGTCGTGAGCACGCGCACGCTTGAACCCGGATGCTCAGCCAAAAACGCGAGGCAGTCGGCCATGGTGTTGACGACGATGCGCTTGGCGCCGCGGCCCTTCTTGATGGCCTTGATCTCGCCCGATTTCCACTCCGGCGAAACGGCCAGGCGAATGTTGAGCATCTGCGTGAGCTGGCCGGCGAGCTTGGGCGCGCGGCCGTTCTTAACGAGGTTCTCGAGCGTGCGGGGAATCAGCAGCAGGTGGGCGTCGGCAGCGTCGCGCGGATCTGCGCCTCGGTCTCGTCCAGGCTGCGGCCGTCCTCGCGCATGGCCAGCGCGTACTCCACCAGCAGGCCTCGGCACCCGAGCCGGTGCGCGAGTCGATGCAGCGCACGTCGAGTTCGTGCGTTTCGGCCGTCAGGCTGGCGTTGGCATAGCAGGCGGACCACTCGCTGCACAGTGAGATAAAGATGGCGCTATCATGGCCGTCGGCGAGCACGCGGTCAAAGAGTGCCTTGAACTCGCCGGCGCTCGGCTGCGAGGTGTGCGGCAGTTGCTCGGAGCCGGCCATGCGCGCGACGTATTCCTCGGCGGTAATCTGCACCTGGTCGAGCAGGTCCTCGCCCTCGATAATCACATGCAGCGGAATCACGTAAATGCCGAGCTCTTGAGCGTGGGCGGGGGAGATGTCCGACGTGGAGTCGGTTATGATGGCAAAAGACATAATTGCACCTTTCGTTGGGGCGCTTGCGCGCCGCCTTCTGAGAGCAAAGTGCGACAAGTATAGTAGAGTCGTTCCACATTACTAGGTTCAATTGTTGAATAGTCAACAGTTTGAAGTGTCGGTGTGGAAATCGTCAACTGGGGAAGAGGAATGCCGATGGAGGCGTTGGAGATAGGCAAACGGCCGGTCGTGTTGTTCGATTTTGACGGCACGGTGGCAGATACGGGCCGGGCAGTGATGACCTCGACGCGCAAGACGCTGGCTGCGCGCGGGTTTTCGGAGGCGCAGATGGGTGATCTGCGCCGTATGATCGGGCCGCCCCTGTGGAAGAGCTTTCACGACTTTTACGGCTTTTCCCGCGAGGAGTCGCTTGTGGTGGCCGACGAGTACCGCGCCTTTTTTGATGAGCTGGGGCCGGAGGAGTACCCCGTGTTCGATGGGGTCCCCGAGCTGCTGGATGGGTTGGCCGCCCAGGGCAAGCGTATGGCCGTGGCGACGTCTCGCATGGAGGCGAAGTGCATCGATATGGTTCATGAGCTGGGGCTTTGCCAGTTCGAAGCTGTGGTTGGCATGAATCCGCCGCAGGGACGCGAGACCAAGGCCGATTCGGTTCGCGATACCCTGGCGGCGCTCGGCGCGACGGCCGACGATGCCGTGATGATCGGCGATCGCTTTAACGATGTGGAGGGCGCGCACGCGATGGGCGTGCCGTGCATCGGCATCTATTCGGGCGCGGCAGCGCCGGGGGAGCACGAGGCCGCGGGCGCCGATGCGGTGGTGCACTCGGTGGCCGAGCTTGCTAAACTTTTCGCTATCTAATAGACATAATGTGAGGGGCGGGCGTACCCGTCGCTCATTGGTAAGGAGGTCGTTCATGAATCAGGTGGAGCAGAGCGTTGCCGAGTATGTCGACGAGGTCTGGGAGGATGTCGTTGCCGATATCGAACAACTGGTGAGCTATCCGTCCGTGGCCGTTGCTGCCGATGCGGAGCGGTGCGCCGTTTGGCCGCCCGGTCCGTGACGCGCTCGATTGCGCGCTCGGCATTGCGCAAAAGCTCGGCTATCAGACGAGCGACGACGGGGGCTATGTGGGAATCGCCGATATCCCGGGTCGCGGCGACAAGCAGCTCGCGACTATCTGCCACGTGGACGTGGTTCCCGCTGGCCCCGGTTGGAACACCGACCCGTTTGCGATGGAGCGCCGCGAGGGCTGGCTGCTCGGTCGCGGCGTGATTGACGACAAGGTCCGGCGGTGCTGTCGCTCTACGCCGGCGCTTATCTGCTCAAGCACGGCATTACCCCGCGCTATGCTTTCCGCGCGCTGCTGGGCTGCGATGAGGAAGTGGGCATGTCCGACGTTCACCATTATCTGGAGAACCACGCAGACCCCGACTTTTTGTTTACGCCCGATGCCGAGTTCCCGGTCTGCAATGCCGAGAAGGGCCAGTTTGGGGCGACGTTCGTGAGCTCCAAGATCGACGGCGGGCGCATCGTGTCGTGGAGCGGCGCCGAGGCGAGCAATGCCATTCCGTCGCAGTCCATCTGCGAGCTCGCGATTGCCGCCGATGAGCTGCCGGCGCCGGTCGAGAACGCCGATCGCCTTGAGATCACGACACTCGATAACGGGCATGCGCAGATTTTTGCCCACGGCATTGGCGGTCATGCTCGATGCCTGAGGGCACTATCAACGCTGTCGGCCTGATCGTGGCGTATCTGCGCGAGGCCGAGGACGCGTTTGGCGCCCGTGACAAGCGCCTGTTGACGCCCGCCGAGCACGAGTTTGTCAAGTTTTTGGCCTTTGTGCATGCGGACGCCTATGGCCGCGGCCTGGGTATCGATGCGACGAGTCCGGCGTTTGGCCCGCTTACCTGCAACGCTGGCGTCATCCGCGTGGCGGATGGCCATATCGAGCAGGTCATCGACGTGCGCTTCCCCGACAGCACGAGTGCCGATACCATCCGCGAGCAGCTCGATCCGCTCGTGGGCCGTTTCGGCGTGACGTGCCAGCTGGGTCGCGCGAAGGTGCCGTTCTCGGTCTCTGCCGATGATCCGGCCGTGAAGGCGCTTATCGATACCTATAACGAGTTCACCGGCAAGCATGCTGAACCCTTTGCCATGGGCGGCGGCACGTACGCGCGCAACTTTGCCCGCGCCGTCTCGTTTGGCCCCGAGGAGACCGGCCTGGAGCTGCCTCGTGGGGCGGCCAGATGCACGGCCCCAACGAGTGCGCCAACGAGGAACAGCTCAAGCAGGCGCTCAAGATCTATATTGTTGCGATCCTCCGTTTGAATGAATTAGAGCTTTAAGGTCTCGCGGTTTCCCAATCTAAGTTGCGGTGGAATAGTTCCTAGAATGGGCCATTTGATGGCCAAGCAGGAACTATTTCACCGCAACTTTGTTTTTATTGGTGTAAAAGGCGGGTCATGCTTGGTGGCGGGTTTGTTATTCGTTTGTAAAGGCCGTGCTGCGCTTGCGGTAAGGGTCTATCAAATGCCCGTAAGAAACCGTAGTTGGCGCGGACGCTGCCCGGTCGGGGCCGTATCTTTCCAAACAGCAAAGCGGGTGGGGTGCCCGCGAGTCGCATGTATGAAAGGAAGATCGTGCTCGATCAGGCTTATTCTCGTCGTCAGTTCCTCGGCCTCGCTGGTGGTTTTGCCAGCATCGTCGGTCTCGGTCTCGTTGGTTGCGGCGGCTCCGGCGCATCCGATGCCGCCGACAAGGGTAGCGCCGCTGCTGCCGAGTCCGTCTCCGGCGAGGTGACTTACGACGGTGCCTCTTCGTTCCAGGCTCTCGTCGAGGCCGCTGCCGAGAAGTTCATGGACGCCAACCCCGATGTCTCCGTCTCCGGCTCGGGTAACGGTTCGGGCAAGGGCCTGACCGCTGTTGCCGCCGGCACCGTCACCATCGGCAACTCCGACGTCTTCGCCGAGACCAAGCTCGAGGCCGACCAGGTCAAGAACCTCGTCGACCACGAGGTTGCCGTCGTGGGCATGGGCCCCGTCGTTTCCAAGAACGTGACGGTCGACGACCTGTCCCTCGAGCAGCTCAAGGGCATCTTCTCCGGCCAGATCACCAACTGGAAGGAGGTCGGCGGCGACGACGCCAAGATCGTCGTTCTCAACCGCAAGGCTGGCTCTGGCACCCGTGCCACCTTCGAGGCCGCCGTTTTTGGCGACGAGGCCGTCGACTTTAAGGGCGACGCCGAACTCGACAAGTCCGGCGATGTCCAGACTCAGATGGGCAGTACCGACAACGCCATCTCCTACCTCGACTTCTCGCACTTTGATGACTCCAAGTTCAACGCCATCAAGGTCGAGGGCGTCGAGCCCAAGAGCAAGAATGTCACCGACGACTCCTTCAAGATCTGGGCTACCGAGCACATGTACTGCGCTAAGGATGCCGACGAGGCCACCAAGGCCTTCCTGGAGTTCATGCTTTCCGATGACGTCCAGGGCAAGCTCGTCGAGGAGCAGGGCTTTATCCCCGTCTCTGCCATGAAGGTCGTCAAGGACGCCAGCGGCAAGGTCTCCGCTAAATAAGTAATCGCCCCGGAAAGGTTTGCAATGGCAAAACAGCTGCCAAAGCGCGACCTTGAGAACGTGGGCCTGGGCGTCACGGGCGCGTGCGTTGCGCTCGTGACGCTTGTCGTTGCCGCGCTCATCTTTATGGTCGCCCAAAAGGGCCTCTCGGCTTTTCTCAAGGACGGCGTTTCGGTCGTCGAGTTCTTCACCGGCACCAAGTGGGACCTGGCCAACACAGCCGAAAGCGGCCTGCCCTACACCGGCGCCCTGCCCCTGATTGTCACCTCGTTTGCGGTCATGGTGCTCTCCACGCTCATCGCGCTGCCCATCGCCATCGGCTCTGCCATCTTTGCGGTCGAGATTAGCCCTAAGTTTGGCTCTAAGATCTTTCAGCCGCTCATTGAGCTTTTGACCGGCATCCCCTCGGTCGTCTTTGGCCTGATCGGTTTTCACGTGGTCGTCGGTCTTATGAAGAGCGTTTTCCACGTGAGCACGGGCCTGGGCATCTTGCCCGGCGCCATCGTGCTGGCCGTCATGATCCTGCCGACCATGACCACGCTTTCGGTCGATGGCCTGCGCGCCGTGCCCGACAGCTACCGACAGGGCTCGCTCGCGCTGGGCTATACCCGCTGGCAGACCATCTGGCACGTGGTGCTCAAGAGCGCCATGCCGTCGCTCATGACCGCGGTCATCCTTGGCATGACCCGCGCCTTTGGCGAGACGCTCGCCGTGCGCATGGTCATCGGCGGTATCGAGGCCATGCCGACGTCGCTGCTGTCGCCGGCGTCCACCATCACCACCACGCTCACCACGTCTATGGCGGTCTATGCCGAGGGCTCGGCCCAGGACGATGTTCTGTGGGCGCTCGGTCTGCTGCTGATGGGCATGAGTCTCATCTTCATCCTGATCATCCACCTTATCGGCCGCAAGGGGGCGAAGGCTCGTGGCTAGCACGCGTATCCACATCGACGAGGCGAGGCTCGGGCGTGTCCAAAAGCAGGACCGCTTCGCCACGGGCGTGTTGACGGCGATCGTCGCCATCGTCATGCTCATCGTCGTCTCCATGGTGGCCTATATCCTGTTCGAGGGCATCTCGACGCTGTTCCAGCCGGGCTTTCTCACGGAGCCGTCGCGCGCCAACGGAACGCAGGGCGGCGTGCTCTACCAGCTGTTCGACTCGTTCTACCTGCTGCTGATCACCCTGATCATCTCGGTGCCCATCAGCCTGGGTGGCGCGGTCTTTTTGGTTGAGTACGCACCCGACGGACCCGTCCGCGACATTGCCTCCACCGCCATCGAGACGCTGTCCTCGCTGCCTTCCATCGTTGTCGGCATGTTCGGTTTTCTGGTGTTCTCGGTGCAGCTGGGCTGGAAGTACTCCATCATCTCCGGCGCCGTCGCGCTCACCATGTTCAATATCCCCATTCTGGTGCGCGTGATCCAGCAGGCGCTCGAGGACGTGCCGCAGGCCCAGCGCGATGCGTGCCTGGCCATGGGCCTCACCCGCTGGGAGGCCATGCTGCACATCCTGATTCCCGAGGCCATGCCCGCTATCGTGACCGGCATCGTGCTTTCGGCCGGCCGCGTCTTTGGCGAGGCCGCGGCGCTGCTCTTTACCTCGGGCATGAGCTCGCCGGTGCGTCTGAACTTCTTGAGCTTTAACCTGTCGAGCCCCACCTGCGCCTGGAACGTGTTCCGCCCCGGTGAGTCGCTCGCCGTGCACATCTACAAGATCTATGGCGAGGGCAGCCCCGAGGCCCAGCAGATCGTTTGGGGCACCGCGGCGCTGCTGATGATTTGCGTGCTGCTGTTTAACGTAGTCGCCCGTATCGTGGGCAAACAACTGGCAAGGAAGATGACGGCCGAATGAGCGAGATAAATGCAACGCCCGCAACTGAGGCGGCATCGTCCGAGACCCAGGACTTTTTGTCGAGCGTGGGGGAGAGCGAGAAGCGCGTGCGCGCGAGCGGCAAGGCCGTGAGCGACGAGGTCGTGCTCTCCACCAAGGACGTCAACGTGTACTATGGCGACCACCATGCACTGCACAATACGTCGCTCGACTTTCACAAGGGCGAGATCACGGCGCTCATCGGGCCTTCGGGCTGCGGTAAGTCGACCTTCTTGCGTAGCCTCAACCTCATGAATCGCGAGATTCGCGGCTGCCGCGTGGAGGGCGAGATCAACTATCGCGGGCGCAACGTGAACACCAAGACCGAAAACACCTACGAGCTGCGCCGTTCCATTGGCATGGTGTTCCAGCAGCCCAACCCGTTCCGCAAGTCCATTCGCGACAACATCACGTTTGCGCCTAAGCGCCACGGCATCACCGACCGCGACGAGCTCGACCGCATGGTCGAGGAAAGCCTGCGCGGCGCGGCGCTTTGGGACGAGGTCAAAGACAAGCTCGACAAGAGCGCCTACGCGCTTTCGGGCGGCCAGCAGCAGCGTCTGTGCATCGCGCGCACGCTGGCGCTCAACCCCGACGTGATTCTGTTCGACGAGCCCTGCTCGGCGCTCGACCCCATCTCGACGCTGGCGATCGAGGACCTCATGTCATCGATCGTGGCCGACCGCGCCATCGTTATCGTGACGCACAACATGGAGCAGGCGTCGCGCGTGTCCAACCGCACGGCGTTCTTCTACATGGGCGATATGGTCGAGTACGACGAGACTGACGAGATTTTCCAACGGCCCAAGGATAAGCGGCTGAATGATTACCTCACCGGCATGTTCTCCTAGTCCGGGACATGCTTGAGGCCCGCGGCGGCCACGGTTGCCACGGGACTGATTGGAGAGGCGGGTCATCTCTTTTGGGAGATGGCCCGCCTTTTTGTGTCGTGTGCGGCCCGCCTTTTCGCTGCTATTATGGACAACGTTGAATTTCTACGAAGGAGCAGGGCATATGGCGATTCTTTTGGGATGCGATTCCGTCAGCCTAGAGTTTCCCACCAAGCATATTTTCGATAGCGTGACGCTCGGCGTGGGCGAGGGCGACCGTATTGGTATTGTCGGTAAAAACGGCGACGGCAAGTCGACGCTGCTGAGCGTGCTCGCCGGCACGCTGGAGCCCGACGACGGCCGCGTGACGCATCGTCGCGGCACCACGATCGGCCTGCTCGGCCAAAAGGACCAGCTTGTCGACACCGACACCGTGCACCATGCCGTCGTGGGCGACACGCCCGAGTATGAGTGGGCGTCGAGCCCCCGCACGCGCCAGATCCTCGCCGGTCTCATTAGCGATGTGCCCTGGGAGGGCACGGTGGGCGAGCTTTCGGGTGGCCAGCGCCGCCGCGTGGACCTCGCGCGCCTGTTGATCGGCGACTACGACGTGCTCATGCTCGACGAGCCCACTAACCATCTGGACATGCGCACCATCAACTGGCTTGCACGCCATCTTAAGGCTCGCTGGCAGCGCGGTCAGGGCGCCATGCTCGTGGTCACGCACGATCGCTGGTTCTTGGACGAGGTCTGCACCAGCATGTGGGAGGTCCACGACGGCCAGGTCGATCCCTTCGAGGGCGGCTACTCCGCATATATCCTGCAGCGCGTGGAGCGCGACCGCATGGCCGCGGTTACCGAGGAACGCCGTCGCAACATGGCGCGCAAGGAGCTCGCGTGGCTGAGCCGCGGGCGCCCCAGGGCGCGTTCCACCAAGCCCAAGTTCGCGTTGATGCCGCTCGCGAG
>ENA-OQDW01000596-OQDW01000596.1-human-gut-metagenome-genome-assembly--contig:-NODE-596-length-14611-cov-2.428266_pt1 | contig 14611 bp, 19 predicted proteins | sample MGYA00242784_ERZ504613 | MGnify/ENA primary metagenome ERZ504613 (study PRJEB26092, sample SAMD00036330) | human gut metagenome | host: Homo sapiens | study: EMG produced TPA metagenomics assembly of... | reverse complement strand
AAAGGATTTTTCTACTGAATTTCTACTGTTATGCTACTTTGAGGCGGAAAAGATAAAAGATATCCCTTTTTATATACTTTTATTTAGCTTATTTATCCGTGAATATTGACTGTTTCATACATTTTGTGTCATATATCAAAAAATAATTTTATAATTAAAGTTGATTTAATAAAAAATATTCTATATTTGCGATGTGATATAAACTTAATTTAAGAATGTAGTCTGATAGAACTTCAAACAGTAACTTTAAAAACAAATCTATGAAGAAAACCTTATTCATGCTTTTTTGCCTGTTATGCTCCATAGGAGCCATGGCACAAAAGAAAACAATCACGGGTGTGGTCACAGACGCCACAGGTGAAGCGGTTATTGGCGCCAGTATTGTAGAAACAGGCACCACGAATGGTACAGTTACCGACTTAGATGGTAATTTTACACTTTCCGTAGCCAATGATGGCAGTATCAGAGTATCATTTGTCGGTTATCAGACACAAACTTTAAGCGTAAAGGGAAAGTCAACTTTTAAAATAGCATTGAAAGAAGACTCAGAAATGCTCCAAGAAGTTGTTGTAACCGGATATGGCGGCAAACAGTTGCGCACAAAAGTAACCAACTCCATTTCCAAGGTAAAAGAAGAAACATTAAAACAAGGACTTTATTCCAATCCGGCACAAGCCTTATCAGGAGCCGTAGCAGGTCTATCCGTCAGCCAGACTTCCGGTAATCCGGGAGCAGCTCCTACCTTGGTACTTCGAGGAGGTACTAATTTTGACGGTTCAGGTTCACCTCTAATCCTGGTAGACGGCCAAGTACGCGGTTCTTTAAGTGACATTAACCCGGCCGATATTGAATCCATGGAAGTATTAAAAGATGCCGGAGCCACCGCCATCTATGGCGCCCGAGCCAATGACGGTGTAGTACTAGTCACTACCAAACGAGGCAAAGAGGGAAGTACACGTGTAGAGCTTTCGGCCAAACTAGGCTGGAACTACTTCCACAACTCTTATAACTTTATGAATGCGCGTGATTACATTTACTGGATGCGCACTGGTTACATGAATGCTTACACGGGAGACATGAAACATCCAGACGGATCGGCCGTACAAGGATGGTCTTCACTGACCGGTCTGACTGGTGCCACTCCTTATGGAACAGGCAACAAATATTGGGCAGATGATGACAAGACAATCCCGCTGAATGGAAACGAAAACAGCCAGGCTATATGGAGTACCATGAAATATTCGGACGATCTGGCTTTCCTGCTCAACCAAGGATGGGAAACCATGACTGATCCTATTTATGGAGACCAACTGATTTTCAAGAATACAGATATAGCGGATTTCAATATCAATTCCCCATCTTTCTCACAAGACTACAACCTGAGTGTAAGCGGAGGAAATGAAAAGGGAAACTACTATGCAGGTTTGGGATACAACCATAGTGAAGGTACAGCCGTAGGAAACAAGTACCAACGTATCACTTCACATTCAATGCCGATTACAAGCTGAAACCATGGTTAACCTCCAACTCCAGCTTCAACTTTGCAGATGCAACCTGGAACGACCTTCCTCCTACCCAAAGCGCAGAAGCCAACTACTTCTCACGCGTTTTATCATTACCTCCCACTTTCCGTGGATATAATGCTGACGGTGAAATGCTTTTGGGACCCAATTCAGGCGACGGAAACCAACAAATCAATTTTGACAAGTTTGTCCGTGACAACAATACAGACAAGTTCACCATGAACCAATCTTTTACCGCAGATATCATGAAAGGACTCTCATTAAAAGTGAACGCCATCTGGTTCTATTCAGAAGAAAAATATGAAGCTTTCAACAAAGATTATTTATCTTCTCCCGGAAACTGGGTAACCTCACACAGCACCTCGCTTCCTACGGGCGCACATTGGACCAAACTTATAATGCAGTGTTAAACTACAACTATCAAATAAACAAAGACCACTATCTGGATGCCATGGCCGGCTTCGAGTACTACGACTCATATTATAAAGGTTTCAGTGCCTCAGGATCGGGAGCTCCCAGTGACGCTTTCGGTGATTTGGAATATACCAGTGATGACAAAGGCAAACGCAGCATAGACTCCTCACACAGCCGCCAGCGTATCATGTCATTCTTCGGTCGTGTAAATTATGACTACCAGTCAAAATACTTGCTGTCTTTTGTTCTAAGACGGGACGGCTACTCCAAACTGGCCAAAGACAATCGCTGGGGTGTCTTCCCCGGAGTATCTACCGGATGGGTGTTCTCCAAAGAAAAATTTGCCAGTGAATGGGCCGATATCATCTCATTCGGTAAATTGCGTGCCAGCTTCGGTCTGAATGGTAATGTAAACAAAGATTTTGTAGGAAACTACACAGTACAAGGTGCTTATGCAGGCAGCAAATACAACGGCAACGCTTACTTCCTGTTGAACAACCTTCCTAATCCCTACTTGAAATGGGAGAAGTCAAGAACTTTCGAAATCGGTCTGGATCTAGCTTCTGGCCAACCGTATCAATGCCAATTTGACTTACTACAACCGACTGACCAGTGACAAGTATGCCAACATCACCATCCCGTCTACTTCGGGTGTTTCTTCCTTTACCTCCAACAATGGTAAGTTCCAGAACCAAGGCTTTGAATTCGAACTGGCATTCAAAGTTATCGACTCCAAAGACTGGAAATGGAATCTGAACTGGAACGGCGCATTAAATAAAAACAAAGTAGTGGCATTGCCCGACAACGGTCTGGAAAGAAACCGTCAAAATGCATTTCAAGTATATACCGGACGCCAGCTGGAGGACGGAAGCTATGAAAAAGCATGGGTAGGCGGTTATCAGGAAGGACAACGCCCAGGTGATTTGTACATGTTCGTAGCCGAAGGAATCTATCGTTCCGAAGATGAAATACCAGGAGGGCTGATCGACTTGTCAAGTGGTAACAACGGCTCAAGCAACCGTCCCCTTTACGGAGGTGAGGAAGGATATAACAAACTGACAGCCAATCAAAAAGCGAACTCCCTCCGCATCCAGCCGGGTGATGTGAAATGGAAGGATGTAAACGGCGACGGCATCATCGACAATTACGACATGGTGAAAGTGGGCAACACTGTACCAAATGGACAGGAGGTATCAATACTTCAGTCACCTGGAAAGACCTTACTTTATCAGCACGTTTTGACTATGCGCTCGGTTTCAAAGCGGTAGACTGGAAAACCATGTGGATCATGTCTTGCGCACAAGGTACTTATAATACCATTGCAGAAACCCACGACACCTGGTCACCCGAAAATCCCGGTGCACAATATCCTACTTATGTATGGGCCGACCAGTTGGGTAAGCGCAATTATTGCCGTCAATCCTCCATGTTTGCCTACAACGGTGACTATCTATCTTTCCGTGAAATAGCCTTGTCATATAATCTGCCAAGCAACTGTACGCAAAGCAGGACTAGGTTCAGTCATGCTCTCGTTAACCGGTCAGAACCTGGGTTACCTGACAGAAGCCAAACATTTATTCTCTCCGGAAAAGACGGACAACAATGGTGGATACCCATTGCCTCGCACTGTCATTCTCGGCGTAAACGTTTCTTTCTAAACTTATAAACTCTAACAGATTATGAAAAAAATATTCTATATCCTTTCAATATGTGTGATGACCATTCTCCAGCCGTCCTGTGATGCACTGGATCTGGCACCGGAAGATTATTATGGAGCCGGAAATTTCTGGAAAGAAGCTTCCCAGCCCAAAGCATTCATGTTGGGTCTGCACGCCCAATTAAGAAGTTACTATGACATGTTCTACACCTTGGGCGAACTCCGCGGCGGCACACAACGTGTGGGCACCTCCTCGCTGAACACCAGCTTGAACTATGCCGATTCCGGTCACAGAATATCTCGGAAGATATTCCCGGCATATCCAATTGGAACGGGCTATACTCTCCCATCATGCAAGTAAACCATTTTATCCAAGAAGTAGAAAATGGGTGTACGTTTCTGGATGATGCAACCCGGAGCCGGTACTTGGGACAAGCGTATGGCATGAGAGCCCTGTATTACTTCATGCTATACAGAACTTTCGGGGGAGTACCTCTCATCACCAAAGTAGATATATTGGACGGCAAGCCATCGGCAGACAAATTCTATGTAGAACGCGCCACACCCGAAGCCACGATGGAATTTATCAAAGCAGATATTAATAAATCCGAAAACTATTTCGGAAATAACACCTCCTTTGATGCATACGACTGGTCACGCTATGCCACTTTAATGCTTAAAGCAGAAATCTATATGTGGGCAGCGAAAGTATCCATCACCGGATTCACAGCAACCGGGGCAACCGATTTACAGACTGCCAAGACCGCCTTATCCGGAATCATAGGACATTTTGAATTAATGGACAACTTTGCCTCCATCTTCTCATGCGACAATAAAAAGAACGCTGAGATTATCTTCGCCATGCCGTTTGTAGAGGGTGAGGCCAGCAATGACGGAAGCAGATTCCTTTATCAGGATGCTGTATTTCTGGGGCAGGCACATGGTCGTGACGGTAAAGTAATTGAAAAAGACACCTTAAATTTGAAAGGTACCGGTGGGGTATTCCGTGACGAGTACACAGAAGATTTCTGGAAAACGTTCAAAGAAGGAGACAGCCGTCGTGATGCCACATTCATGGAGTATTACATGAAAAATGATAATGGTACGCTCAGCGAATTCGGATGCGTAATGAAAAAACGTATAGGTACAATCAATTCCAATGACAACCGCATTTATATTTCGGACATCCCTGTTTACCGCTATGCCGATGCGTTACTAATGATGGCGGAAATTGAAAACGGATTGAACAACCCTTGTGCTTCGTATATCAACGAAGTACGCAAACGTGCATACGGAGACACCTTTGAAGAAAACAAATACACGGAAGGCAGCTATGCGGAAAATGAACTAGCCATTTTGCAGGAACGGGACAAAGAGTTTGTCAGTGAAGGCAAGCGCTGGTTTGACGTATTGCGTATGCACGATGCATCCGGACGTTCTTTGGTCTTTTCTGCCGATGCCAACTATCCGGGCACAAATCCTATCCTCGGTACAGAAGAAGCATATAAAATGCTTTGGCCGGTTAATATCGGTACTTTGAATGTGAATCCGTTATTAACTCAAACTCCGGGATACGGGAAAAAATAAGCCAAATCCTCCTGTTTATTTTTCAGGACAGATGTTTTAACATAGAAAAATAAAGGTGTGTCGTGAGATACACCTTTATTCATTATGCATATAGTTGATAAAACATCAACAACACAGAAAATCAATAACTATTTCCGTTCTTTTGACAGCTCCTCCAATGTTTTTTCCTCGTACCTGCAAATGGCCTTCTTATAATCCTCGGAAATCAATTTCGGTTCTTTGGTAGCCAGGTCATAACCTACCATCACCGTGCGGCACTCACACTTCACCTCATGGGTATCCGTAGTCACGGCACGCTGCAACAAAGTAAAACTCTTATGCCCCAAATGTACCACAGCCGTTTCTATCACCAGATGATCCGAGAAAAATACCGGCATAAAGAAGTTTACATTGATATTGGCCACCACAATAGCCAGCTTACTCCAGTCGGCACTGCCAAATACATCTTTTATATAAGTAGTCTTTGCCAAATCATACAAAGAAAAGTAAACCGAATTGTTCATATGACCAAACTGGTCCACATCGCTGAATCGTATCTGCACCGGCATAGTATGCCTGAATTTTATATCCTCTGCCATAGTTAAGCTTATTAAAATCGTTCAAATATAACACTTTTCTCAATAATTGAACCCTAAATGACAGATTATTCTTAATTTTGCTGCGAAATAAATGAATATGTAATTTTAATAACAATATAAACATGGATAAGAAGTATAGCAAGGAGACCTTATGCGTACAGGCAGGCTGGACTCCGAAAAAAGGCGAACCGCGCGTTTTGCCTATTTATCAAAGTACCACATTCAAGTATGACACCAGCGAACAGATGGCGCGTCTGTTCGATCTGGAAGATTCGGGATATTTCTATACACGCTTGCAAAACCCCACCAATGACGCCGTCGCCGCAAAAATCGCAGCATTGGAAGGTGGTGTGGGTGCTATGCTGACCTCGTCCGGCCAGGCTGCCAACTTCTATGCCATTTTCAATATCTGTCAGGCAGGCGACCACTTCGTATGCTCGTCTACCATCTACGGAGGTACATTCAACCTGTTCGGCGTTACGCTGAAAAAACTGGGCATCGAGTGTACCTTCATTGACGCCAATGCATCCGAAGAGGAAATAGACCAAGCTTTCCGCCCGAATACCAAAGCGTTGTTCGGCGAAACCATCTCCAATCCGAGCATCGATGTGCTGGACATCGAAAAGTTCGCACGTATCGCACACAAGCACGGTGTGCCTTTGATTGTGGACAACACCTTCGCCACTCCCATCAACTGCCGCCCGTTTGAATGGGGAGCGGATATCGTCACACATTCTACAACCAAATACATGGACGGTCATGCCACCAGTGTAGGAGGCGCCATTGTGGACAGCGGCAACTTTGACTGGGAAGCCCATGCGGACAAATTCCCCGGTCTGACCCAGCCCGACGAGTCTTATCACGGACTGACTTATACCAAAGCGTTCGGCAAAATGGCTTACATGACGAAAGCAACCGCCCAACTGATGCGTGACCTGGGCTCCATCCAGTCTCCACAGAATTCCTTCTTACTGAATCTGGGATTGGAAACCTTGCATCTGCGTGTTCCCCGTCATTGCGAAAACGCACAGAAGGTGGCCGAATGGCTGGAAGCCAACCCAAAAGTGAAATGGGTGAACTATTGCGGACTGAAAAGCAGCAAATACTATGATCTGGCACAGAAATATATGCCAAACGGCTCGTGCGGTGTCATCGCTTTCGGCTTGAACGGAACCCGTGAGGAAGCGATAGAATTTATGGACAGGCTGAAATTCATCTGCATCGTAACCCATGTGGCCGACGCACGGACTGCGTACTGCATCCCGCCAGCCATACTCACCGCCAGCTCACCGACGAACAGTTGCGCGAAGCGGGAGTAGCTCCGGACTTGATTCGTCTTTCAGTGGGCATCGAGAATGTAAACGACATCATAGCCGACATTGAGCAAGCTTTACAATAAGACGAAGCGGATGAAAAGAATCATTATCATTGGCGCCACTTCCGGCATCGGACTGGAAGTGGCGCGATGCTATCTGAAAGACGGCTGGCAAGTAGGCGTGGCAGGACGTAGAGAAGAAGAGCTGGAAAAAATCCGGTTATCCGCGCCCGGACAGGTATGTACTCAGACAATAGATGTCACCCGTGAGGACGCCCCTTTCTCATTGGAGCAACTGATTACTAAAATGGGAGGTATGGATGTGTTCTTGCTCAGCTCGGGCATAGGCAAACAAAATCTTTCACTTCAACCCGATATAGAATTACAAACCGCCGCCACCAATGTTTCGGGATTCATGCGGATGGTCAATGCCGCCTATCACTATTTTGAGCAACACGGGAAAGGCATATAGCCGTAATCAGCTCCATAGCAGGCACCAAAGGCTGGGATCCGCCCCAGCTTATTCAGCTACCAAGCGGTTTCAGAACACGTACATAGATGCATTGGACCAATTGGCACACATGAAGAAACTAAACATCTCCTTCACCGATATCCGTCCCGGATTTGTCGCCACTCCTTTGCTGAAAGATGATAAATATCCGCTGCTGATGCATACTTCCCAAGTGGCATCTCAAATTGTAAAAGCCATCTCCCGAAGGAAAAGAGTAGCCATCATAGACTGGCGCTATCAGTTTATCGTATTCTTCTGGAAATTGATTCCCGGATGGTTATGGGTGAGGCTGCCTGTGCGGAACCAATAATCCCCAGCCAATATCATTTCATAAGAAAAACCCCTTGTTCTCATCTTGAACTTGTGAAAGATTTGTAAACAAGGCGAGGGTTTCTTCATTCTACTCCCCGAAATTACCTGAATGAAAGGAATTGGTTAAAAGGACCGGCAAAGCCTGTGATCATGCTGATGAAAGATCAAACAGGCTATTGAATGATGCTTTCTTTGTAAAGCTGAACCTCTTTACAAACATAGAAACTTAAAAAAATTCTTTTCCCTTTGTAACAACTTTCCCACTTCCCCCGTCTATCTGATTGAAAGCGCTTTCAAAAAACAATTTCAGTATGAACAAAAACAAAATAGAACCATGAAAAAGTTTGTATTTACTCTATTGCTAGTCTTCGTCTGCCATCTGCTACGCCCAAGGCATCAACGGTCTTTTCAATGAATTCGGCAGCGAAAAAAATGCCGATTGTGTCAAAGTATCTTCTTTCATGATGTCTCTTGGAAAAATGTTTGCCGGACACGATGAAGACGCTGAGATAATAAGAAAAATAAAGTCAATAAAAGTACTGGACCTGGAATCTTGTACGGCAAGCGTAAAAGAACGGTTCAACAAAAAAGTGAACAAACTGAATCTGAAAGGATATGATGAGCTGATGCGTGTAAACGATGAAGGCGAGAAAGTCCGCGTGCTGATGAAAACAAAAAAGGAAACTATCCGTGAACTGCTGTTTGTATGCACCGGAAAAGAAGACTGTACACTGGTACAGATAAACGGAAAATTCACAAAGGATGATATAGACAAATTAGTAAATCAGGAAACAGGAAAGAAGCATGGACGCCGCTGAGTTTAAGCAACAATTTCTACCTTACCACCGGAAACTCTACCGGGTAGCCTTCCGGCTGACGGGCAACCCTCAGGATGCGGAAGATATGGTGCAGGAAGCGTATCTGAAATTGTGGAACAAGCGCGATGAACTGGCGGACGTACTGAACACCGAAGCCTATTGTGTCACCCTCATCAAGAATCTGTGCTACGACGTCCTGCGCCGGAGCCAGCCGGATGAAGACGGACGCCTCCCGAAGAACTGAACCTCCCCATGGACACCAACATAGCCCGGGAAATAGAACAGCGGATGAAGTGAACCAAGTAAAACGGCTCATCGGCAGACTGCCCGAGCAACAAAAACGTGTGATTCTGCTTCGTGATGTCAATGATTGCTCCTTTGAGAGATAGAGCAAGCCACAGGACTGAATGCCATCAACATACGTGTGTTGCTGAGCCGCGCCCGCAAAAAGATACGTGAACAATATAATGCAATAATGAACTATGAAAGTAAATGAAATAGAAAGACTATTGACCCGGTATTACGATGGAGAAACCAGCGAAACCGAAGAAAAGGAACTGAAACGCTTTTTTACCGAAGAGGACGTTCCGGCTCATTTACTTGCCGAGAAGGAAATCTTCATGCAACTGGCAGCACATCCCGCTCCCGAAATACCGGAAGGCCTGGAAAGCAGGCTGAGCCGCAAGATAGACGAATGGGATACAGGCGAAAGACGCACGCTGAAAATAAAAAAACATATACGGGCCCTCCGCTTGCAATGGATAGGAAGCATAGCCGCCAGCCTGCTCATCCTGCTCTCCGTAGGACTGTACCTATACAAGCCCTATCCGGCACCGCAAGATACCTGCGCCACCCCCGAAGAAGCATACGCACAGGCCCAGAAGGCACTTATCATGCTTTCCAGCAGCCTGAATAAAGGAATAGAAAAGGTGGAATCGGTGCAGGAAGCTACCGGAAAAATTCAAGAGAACGTAAACGAACAATTAAACCGATTAAATAACATAAAACAATGAAACGTACATATATCATTACCTTATTGCTCTCTCTGTGCTCACTGTTCACCTACGCACAGGACAGTTTTTTCGACAAGTTCGCTGATATGGACGGGGTAACCTCTGTCTATATCTCAAAAGCCATGCTCAGCCTGATGCCCGACATGAAAACGGAAGGGGTAAATATAGGCGAAGTAGCCTCCAAACTGGATAACATCCAGATTCTAAGTTGTGAAAAACCCGACATTATCGCCAAGCTGAAAAAGGAGACAGCTTTCATCAGCCCAAGAACGGCTACGAGGAGTTGATGCGCATAAACGATGAAGGCGAGAAAACCATCATTTATCTGAAACGGAACAAAAACAAAGAAAAGGAATTTGTATTGATGAGTCAGGAAAAAAATGAATTTACCATCATCGCCATCACAGGAAATCTGACTCTGCAAGAGATACAAGGGATCATCAACAAGGAGTAACTCCACACATACCCCACCCTAAGGCCTTTTCTCCCGCCTGCTAAGGTCTGAAGAAAGGATATATACTATCTCCATAGCACTATGGAGTTATCTCCAAAGCTTGCGGAGTTAACTCCAAAGGCTATGGAGATAACTCCGCAGGTTTTGGAGATAGTAACCGGACGGCCTGAAAGGCTTAACAATAGGGCTGCGAACGCTTACGTTGTCTCCGGCAAAGGGGTATCCGCCCGCAGAGACCCTGCCAGTCAAGGAACTTATTTCTTTATCCGTTTTTGGGTAGGCAAAGTAAACTCATGCGCTTCGGTCACCGCCCCGTTGCTCTCTGTTGCAAAAACACGGAATTGCGCCTGGCCTGTTTTCAACTTCCTGCCTCCACGAATGGTGGCCGTGTACCTTATCTGATTCCCGACAGGCATATAGGCAATCTGAGCCGAAGGTGAAATCAAAATATGTTTCATGCCGCTCATTTCCTCTATCACCGGAGTAACATTGTAAGCGGGCACATCCCCATCATTCACCACATCGAACACCAGTTTGCTGTCTTCTTCCGCATCAATAACATGGTTACGGTTATCATCGATAAAACGCAGGTTGATGATCCTCAATCCTGACGAAGGCTCATAAGAGGAAGTATGCTCATACTGCGAAGAAGAAGGATAAGTCTTCACGTAATACTCCTCCACCTGATAAGTTTTCTCCCGAGGCGTAGTTATGGCATTTCCCACAGCAGCCCCATTACAGTTCCCAGCAGGCGCCGAATTGCGAACCGTTATATCCGCCGGCCCTGTCACCCACAATAGCGCCTAATACTCCGCCGATGGCCGCACCGGCTTGTACTGCCGCCGGATTACCTTGCATTCCGGATGGTGAGCAAGCCGAAAGCAAAGCGGTCGGAATGCATAAAATGAATATCATTTTTCTCATACCCCAAGTAGTTTATAATCTTTATCAGACAGACAAATATACTTTTTCCTATTGACAATGGATTCATCGGCTATGTTAAAATTTCATTTCCTGTCATTCATCCTCATCGGTCTAACCGCCATCATTCCGGATGGAAGGCTCTTCTTCCTAAAATGAAAAGATAAGTCTAAATAACACAAGAAACAGAAGGAGACGTTTTTTTTTTTCTATATATTTGCCGGGAAACAAATGAAAAGTTCTTCGCCATACCCTTGCATCGCCGCAGAAGGCTTCCCCCCTCTCCGCAGCAAAACCGCACCCGGTATGGCAAGGAAATATTTACAACCTATCATTATGGAATTGAAAGCAAAATACGAACAGCGCATTGAACAGGCTGAGGCAGAACTCCGCCAGGTAAAAAATAAGATTCTCCGCATCAGCACGCTGAGGGTCTTGTTATTTGCAGCAGGGATTATAGGAACAATCTACTTCTATCAGGCAGGAACAACCACTATATGTCTCACTATAGCGGTCACTTTCGTTCCTTTTCTGGCATTGGTGAAGTATCACAACCGGTTGTTTTTCCGCAAAGACTGGCTGGAAACCTGCATACGGGTGAATAGTGACGAGCTTTCCGCACTGGCGGACAACTATGAGCTTTTGAGGACGGAAAGGAATTTACAAACCCGGCCCACAGGTATTCTTTTGACCTGGACTTGTTCGGAAGGCACTCTTTGTTTCAGGCCTTGAACCGTACCTGCACTTCATTCGGAAAGGAAAAACTGGCAGAATGGTTACAAAATCATCTGGAGATAAAGGAAGAGATAATCCAACGGCAGGAGGCGACAAAGGAACTGGCTGCTTATTCCGATTTCCGGGAAACATTCCGGATTACCGGTCTGCTCTACAAAGGGGCGACAAGCGACCGCGAAGAAATTAAAGAGTGGACGGAAGCACCTGCTTATTTCAGCAAGAAATGGTGGAGCCGCCCGTTATTGGGAATAGTTCCCGGAGTCAACATCGTACTGGCTATGCTGGGAGTGGCCGGGGTCATTCCGATGACATGGTTCGGACTGGCCTTCGGACTGTTCGTGATAGGTAGTTTCGGACTGATAAAGCCTGTCAGCAATCTGCAAAGAGTTTATGACAAGAAATTACGTATCCTGTCTATCTACGCCGAACTGATCAGCCTGATAGAGAACCGGGAAATGAACGCTCCGCTACTCAGACACCTGAAAGCTGAATTCGGCATGGACGGGAAATCCACCACCCATATTTTGAAAGAGCTTTCACGGGAACTGGACAAACTGGACTTGCGCAACAACCAATTGTTATATGTCTTGCTGGAAGGTTCCATGTTCTGGCAACTCCGGCAGGTAATGCGCATTGAACAATGGAGGCACAAATATGGAAAATATCTGCTTCACTGGCTGGACGTCCTGGGTGACATTGATGCTCTTTGTTCGCTGGCGACATTGCCGGCAACCATCCCGCATACGCCTATCCGGCCATTGCCGGCAAGCCTTTTGTTTTCCTTGCAAAGGATATGGGACATCCCCTGATGCCTGCACGGCAATGTGTGACCAATGATGCCGATATCCCCTCAAGACCGTTCTTTGTCATCATCACAGGAGCCAACATGGCAGGGAAAAGTACTTATCTGCGTACGATCGGAGTGAATTATGTATTGGCATGTACCGGCTGCCCTGTATGCTGTTCCTCCCTTGAAATATATCCTGCCAAACTAGTGACAAGCTTGCGGACTTCCGATTCGTTGACAGACAACGAATCTTACTTCTTTGCCGAACTAAAACGATTGAAACAAATTATAGACCGCCTGAATAAGGGAGAGGAGTTGTTCATCATTCTGGATGAGATTTTAAAAGGAACCAACTCGATGGACAAGCAGAAAGCTCATTCGCCCTGGTACGCCAACTGATGGAACTGAAAACGAACGGTATCATTGCCACACACGACCTGCTATTAGGGAAATTAATAGAATATTTCCCCAAAGAGATACGGAATTATTGCTTTGAAGCTGATATCACCAACGATGAACTGACTTTTTCATACAAACTCCGTGAAGGTATCGCACAAAATATGAACGCTTGCTTCCTGATGAAAAAGATGGGGCTAATCATCAACGACTAACCCCACCCAACAATTTATCACATTAACGTCTTAAGCAAATAAAGCAGACCTTCACAGGCACACCTTATTTCATAACATAAAGAGTCATAGAAAATCAAAATTCACTTGTTTCCAAGCAATGTACAAACGCACTTGCATCATCTCCCGTGAAATAAAACACAGAAGATGCAGGTTCGTATGTATAGGGGATGAAACGGAACAGCTGGGCCGCAACGAATTTCTTGTCCTGAGAAATCATATAGTCCATACGTACGTTTCCGTTTGTCTTTACTTTCACGTCATTCTTGGTTTCAAAACCTTTTTTCTCCAACGTTTCCGTTAAAGCCTGTAAATCGCATACATCAAAGAAGCAGGCTCCTTCTTTAGCTACACTGCCGGTAGGTGCATATACCCATTCCTTGCTTCGCCAGAAAAGGCGGAATACGGCCCACAGAAACAAAATGGTTCCACCAGCCATAAACACCATACTCATGGTGGATGAGGAATCCCCCATCTTTAAAGAGGTTGCAAATGCACCTGCACCTATCACGCAAAGGATAGCGGATATGATAACAGAAGAAATACTAGTACGTTTTACGACATCAGGATGTGTTGTTGAAAATAAGGTCGCTTCAGTAGAAACTGTATTACTCATAATAATTTAAATTTTATTCTTTACTAATTAAAAAGACAATAATTCATACCAAGTCACATCTCGCCATCACCGACAAGACGGAACCATGAAAAAACAAATTGGTAAAAGAATAAAAGCTAAATGAGAATACGCCTCATACCGAAGATATAGTGCTCGCAAGCACTATCAATGAAGGGAGTGGGAAGAGGCATACACATGGGTATGACAGCTTGCAAGACTGGCCATCCGGGCGGCCATCTTACGCAACAAAGTCTTTATAAATTGGGTAGTCTCTATGGAGGAAAACGGTACATACGCTCTGCAGAAGCACTGACACGATGTGCTAAAGTATGAGCATCCCCAAACTCCATATCTGCTATTCCCTTATTGCTATCCATGGGAATGACACTATCCTCATTGATGGAGCCTGCGGAGTAGTATCCGTATTCTGTACAGTACATACCGTCATTAACGCAGCTGGAACTGCATCAACATATTCTGTTCTGGCAAAAGCCAAAGCAAACAGAAAAAATAATATGACTGTAACAAATCCTTTCATTGCTTACTGTTTGGTTTACAAAGATAACATAAATAGCGTTTTAGGTTTCATTTCATACAATAATTAACACATATCAAAGGTATTTTGTTTTAAGGGAGCTATGAAGGATTATCCAAAATTATGAAGGATCGGTTCTCAATTCCTTCATGGTTTCTTCCTGAAAAGCAACAGGTTACCTATCTATGACGGTTTTGAAGGAATTA
>ENA-OQDW01000595-OQDW01000595.1-human-gut-metagenome-genome-assembly--contig:-NODE-595-length-14664-cov-2.683497_pt1 | contig 14664 bp, 15 predicted proteins | sample MGYA00242784_ERZ504613 | MGnify/ENA primary metagenome ERZ504613 (study PRJEB26092, sample SAMD00036330) | human gut metagenome | host: Homo sapiens | study: EMG produced TPA metagenomics assembly of... | reverse complement strand
CCGGAAGTGACCGCTTCCGGGGGCTTTGCATTTAATCTAATTAATCATTAATTACAGAGTATCATTTCTTCTGATATAACCAGGCTGTTCAGCCGGGGAAACGATTTCTTTTTTATGAATGAGGTTTGCCCATTTGTCAACTACTTCATTCTCTACGTGAACACCCTCACCTACAGTAACTTCAGCGAGAACAACACTGTTTCTTACAACAGCACCTTTTTTAATGACGCATCCACGACCGATTACGGAATTCTCAACAGTACCTTCAATCTGGCAGCCGTTGGAGATTACGGAATTCTTCACATCTGCAGTATTGAAATACTGAGTCGGGCAGGAATCATTGGTACGTGTATAGATTGGCCAGTTATCATGGAAAAGTTCCTGAGCTGACTTGTAATTAAGGAGAGCCATGTTTGCAGCATAGTAACTTGGGAAGTCTGTAATGCTTGCAAAGAATCCCTTGTGTGCAACGCCGCGGATGTCCAGAGTTTCGCATTTATCATTCAGGATGTCTGCCAGTGTATACATGGAAGAAAGATTCTTGGCTTCTTTGATCAGGCTGATGAAAAGCTCTGTTTTCATAACACAGGTATCCATATAAACATACTGATTCTTCTTATTACCATGATTCGGTTCGATGGATTCCACACCTTTCTGGCGGTTCAGTCCCAGAACATTACAGGTAAGATAAGCCTCTTTTGCATATCAACAGCGTGATAAAGGAGAGTAACATCTGCACCGGACTCAATGTGTGTATGTAAAAACTGGTCAAAATCAATTGAATAAACCATATAGCTCGGGGCAATGACAACATACGGATGATTCATTCTGCTGAGGGATTCCATGTTGTCCAGATAGCAGGAGATATCAGTATTGTAAATATCATTGTCATTATTGTGCTCTGAGAAGAGAAGCTGAAGTTTGCCGCTCTTGGAGTTGATATTGTAATGACGTCCTGTTCCAAGATGTTCTACAACAGAACGGGGTTTATTATTGATATAGACCTGAATACGTTCAATGTTGCTGTTGGTCATATTGGAGATAGGGAAGTCGATGACTCTGTATCTGCCAAGGAAAGAAAACGCACCGATTGGGCGATAATCCTGCATACCATCTACATAAATATTTCTCCCGGAAGAGCTTACGATTCCAAATGCCTTATACATATTATTCTGCCCCCTTTACGCGTTTCGCTACAAGCTCAATGTGCTCACTGTCTGCGGCACCGACAACTGCACCTTTACCGATGCGGACACCGTCAGCTACAAGTGCACGCTGAACAACGGCGCCTTCTTCTACAACAACACCCGGCATCAGTACACTGTCGATAATTCTGGCACCTGCACCAATCTTAACACCTGTAAAGAGAACGGAATGCTTAACTTCACCCTGAACAACACAGCCCTGTGTGATATATGCATCTTTAACATCTGCTTCTGCGCTGATGTACTGTGGAAGTGCGGTAACATCTTCTGTATAAATCTTCCATGACGGATCACCCAGATCCAGTTCATTCTTGGAACTTAACAGATCCATGTTTGCTTCCCAGAGAGAGTCGATGGTACCAACATCTTTCCAGTATCCTTCAAATTTATATGCATAAAGAGTTCTGTTATCGTTAAGCATAGTAGGGATGATATCCTTACCGAAGTCATGGCTGGAATCCGGATTCTTGATATCAGCCATCAGCATCTTGCGGAGGAGTTTCCAGGTGAAGATATAGATACCCATGGATGCAAGGTTGCTCTTCGGATGCTCAGGTTTCTCTTCGAATTCTACGATACGTCCGGATTCATCAGTATTCATGATACCAAAACGGCTTGCCTCTTTCATCGGAACTCCGATAACTGCGATGGTTGCATCTGCCTTTGCTTCTTTGTGGGCTGCAAGCATCTTGTCATAGTTCATTTTATAAATATGGTCACCGGAAAGAACAAGAACGTATTCAGGATCAAATTTATCAATGAAATCAATATTCTGGGAGATTGCATCTGCAGTTCCGCGATATACATTCAGATTCTCATCTGCTTTCTCACGTGGAGGAAGAACGTAAACACCGCTGTTTTTAGCATCAAGACCCCAGCGTCCGCCGGCTGCCACATAACTGTTCAGCTGGATAGATTCATACTGTGTAAGTACACCTACAACATCAACGCCACTGTTGGCGCAGTTGCTTAAAGGAAAGTCTACGATACGATATTTACCGCCGTATGAAACGGCCGGCTTTGCCACTTTATTGGTAAGATCATGCAGACGGCTGCCACGACCGCCGGCCAGGATCATGGCCAACATACTATTTTGTTTCATAATAGTGAACCCTCGCTTTCATTTGTTAGGTAATATTATACATTTTTTCCTGACATTTTTCCATAGGTTTCTGAAAAAAATATGTAAAATTTTCGCTACAAGTCAAGTAAAATCGACGAAAAAATATACATTATATACAAATATCGAGTGGAATTGTAAGACGGGAGGCTGCAGTTATATGTAAATTATGCTGATATATGAATTCTTATTAATTCTACGGAGTACTGCAGACAATCCAATCCATCAGAGAGTAAAGGTCACAGTAACCTGGAATTAGTTACTGTCCACTCCGTTCACAGTAACGTAGCCAAAATTCATTCCAGATTGCCTGTGGCAATGGAATTTTGGCTTGTATGTCTCGGGATTTTGGCATATTCATGCCAAAACACCTTGCGGGATAGTGGTGTGTGAACAGTAACTGGAATTACTTTAGTTGTATAAATTTAAGTGAAACAGGTGGACGTATAATAATTCTTACGCTATAATAGGTAAGAATTTATGTTGCTGTGAGCGAAGCAAACGGTAACAGATTTGAAGAAACGTAACTGTGAAAACAATGAACAGTAACAACAGTTACAGAGAAACAGAGGTTATCACGTGAGTAAAAGAGAAGATTATAAACGATTTATCGTATTTTGTCTGGCGAGTCTGGTGGTTCTGGCACAGGCGGCGGTCTTTGCATGGGTGTGGTATTCCGTTTACAGAGGACAGATCGACGAGCCTTTCTGGCGCAAAGGTAACTGGTACTGATCGCAATCTACGGTCTGATGTTTGCCCTGTTTGCCAAATTGTACGGAGGACTTAAGGTTGGATATCTTAAGAGGATTGATGTATTTTATTCGCTGACACTGGCACTTTTGTGTACCAATGTGGTGGAATATCTGGAGATCACCCTGATCAACAGATGGTTCCTGAGCGTATGGCCTATGATCGAGATGACAGGAATACAGCTGGTGCTGATCATTATCTGGATATTTGGTTCAAGGTATATCTATTCCGGACTTTACCGCGCACGCCGGCTTCTGGTCATTTACGGTGACCGGGATCCGGGGGACGACCTGATCCATAAGATGAATTCCCGAAAGGACAAATATGACATCAGCGGCAAGGTACACATCAGTGTGGGAGAAGAAAAAATCCATCAGATGATGCAGGATTATGACGGCGTGATCATCTGGGATCTGCATTCAACAGAGAGAAACCGTTATCTGAAATACTGTTTTGCACATTCTGTCCGATGCTATGTGAGTCCGAAGATTTCGGACATCATTCTTATGGGAAGTGAACGCATCCATCTTTTTGACACACCGCTTCTGGTATCCAGAAATATGGGACTGGCAGTAGACCAGCGTGCTGCAAAGAGAGTTATGGATATTCTGATCTCAGGGATCGGCATTATAATCACTTCACCGATCATGTTGATCATAGCGATTGCGGTAAAAGCATACGACAGAGGTCCGGTGTTTTATTTTCAGGACCGTCTGACATTGGGTGGAAAGCCCTTTAAGATCTGTAAATTCCGCAGTATGTGCGTAGATTCGGAGAAAAACGGTGCAAGACTGGCATCCAAGCATGATTCCCGTATCACACCGGTAGGTCATGTGCTGAGAAATCTTCATCTGGACGAGCTTCCTCAGCTTTTCAATGTATTTAAGGGAGATATGTCTCTGGTAGGTCCGCGTCCGGAACGTGAAAGTATCATGCTTGAGTATGAGAAAGAGCTTCCGGAATTCTATTATCGTCTGAAAGTTAAAGCAGGTCTTACCGGATATGCGCAGGTCTACGGTAAGTATAATACAACTCCTTATGACAAATTAAAGCTGGATCTGTTTTATATTGAGAATTATTCCTTCCTGCTGGATATCAAGCTGATCTTTATGACAGTTAAAATCTTTTTCCAGAAAGAAGTATCTGAGGGAGTAGATGACAGACAGGTAAATGCGTTGAAGGATTCCGGGAAAAACGCCGGAGTGTCAGAGAATAAAACGGAGGAATGACAATGAATAAACCGCTGGTATCTGTGATCATGCCGGTTTACAACGGAGAAAAATATATTAGAAAGGCTGTGGAATCCGTCTATGAACAGGGAGTTTCGCTGGAACTTCTGGTGATCGATGACGGTTCTACAGACCATACAGAGGAAGTCCTGTCTGCCTATGAGGGCAGAGAGGACTTTCGGTATATTAAGAATGAACAGAATATGGGAGCTGCAGGCTCCAGAAACAGAGGAGTCGGGCTGGCACAGGGAACCTACATTTCTTTTCTGGATGCAGATGACTGGTGGGAGTCAGGCAAGCTGAAAGAACAGCTGAAACGTCTGGAAGAGACTGGATACGTGCTGTGTTCTACAGGGCGGGAACTGATGAACGCGGACGGAAGCAGTACAGGACGGACAATCCCTGTAAAAGAGAAGATCACCTACAGAGAACTTCTGAAACATAACAGCATCAACTGTTCTTCGGTAATACTTAGAAGGGATGTGGCGCGTGAATTTCCCATGGAGCATGATGACAGCCATGAGGATTATATCACCTGGCTGAAAATCCTGCGAAAATACGGCTGTGCTGCCGGAATCAACAAACCCTATCTGAAATACCGTCTCAGCGAAGGCGGCAAATCCAGAAACAAACTGAAATCAGCAGCCATGACTTACAATGTCTACAGATACGCCGGTTACGGCAGGATCAGAAGCTGTATTTTTTTCTGTTCTTATGCTGTACATGGAATATGGAAATATTTCCATTGACCGAAATGTTAAGTTTCTATTCCATAAATCGTAAAAATATGTTATGCTTGTTGCAGTAAATATGACTTTGCGGTTAATTGCCCGTTACATTGCTGTGCGTTTTTTGTCTGCCGGTCATCTGAAGAATCTGGCAGAATGGGGTTGTATGTTCACACAGCAGAAGTCAGAAATATGATTAGAGGATAGTACTTAAACATGAAAATAAAAAAAGAGAGAGCGGCGGTGCCGTACTCCTGCCTGATCGATAACATTAAAGTTTTGCTTATCTTTCTGGTAGTATTTAACCATATTATTGCATTTAACCTTGTAAAGGTAGACACTGTAGTGAGATATGTGTGGTATGCGATCACGATTTTTCACATGCCTGCATTTGTTTTTATTTCAGGATATCTGTCAAAGAAACCTCAGAATGTGCTGAAGAATTTTAAGAACCTGCTGATCCCTTATGTTCTGGGATATACCTTAACCTGGTATTCACAGATATGGCTGGGCAGATCTGTAGATTATGAGATACTGCGTCCTACCGGAAGTGTCATGTGGTATATACTGGCACTGTTTATTTACCGCCTTACCATTGAGGCCCTGGGTAAGATCAGATTTATTGTTCCGCTCAGTATCCTGTTCGCATTATGGGCAGGAACCAGACCGGAATTTACCACATTCCTGTCATCATCAAGAATCGTGGTATTTTTCCCGTTCTTTGTTGCGGGGTATCTCTGGAAGAGTGAATATATCACAGCAATCCGTAAATTTAAGGGAAAATGGATTCTCGTGGCAATCTCCGGAGTCCTTTTGTGGGCGATACCGAATTATATGATCCCAAATGAAATGGGAATTGCTATTTTCCGAGGTAATCATGGATATCAGCTCTGTGGCCTGACGGATCCTCAGGGAGTGATCCTCAGACTGCTGATGTATCTGGTATCTTTCGTAGTTGTCTATACGATGCTTGCGTTAGTGCCGGACATCAAACTACCACTCACCTATGTGGGACGACATACAATGGGAATTTATTTCTTCCATTATCCGATCATGATCATTATGAATGGTTTATACATCCTGATGCTTCCTGCAATGAACAATATATGGGTGCTTCTGGGAGTATCACTGGTATTTGTACTTGTACTGGGAAGTCTGCCTGTGGATCTGCTTTATACGGGTGTTCTGAATCTGATCGCATTTATCCTGATCAAGAAGGATAAGACAGTCAGAGATGAAGGTCTGGAAGAAGAGTATGACAGCGAATATGATGAATATGAACTTCTCAGAAGAAAGAAAGCCATCGCAGAGCTTGCGGCAACGCTTGATTCAGAGAGTGAGCAGGACGGACATGTGGAGAAAGTAAATATGGACGAGGATACACCGGATCATACTTCTTCCGACAGGCATGAAGGCTTCAGCAATGTGGCCGGCATGGAGCTGGAGATTGAAGAAGATAATCTGGATGATATCCCTGATGAACTGATCAAAGGGGAAGAGGAGCTTTCGCTGGAAGACCTGATCCAGGAACTGGAAGCTACTACCAGAACGATGGACAACAATAAAGAACCATAAACACAAAGGAAGAGTTTTGAGATACAAAAACAGTATTTCAAAACTCTTCTTTTTGTAAAGTTAATGCGAATTTAACATTTTTGTAACGGACAGGTGACGGAAGTTGGGAAGTATGATATAATCAAAGTATCTATCGTATGGAGGTTACTGTGAACGGAGTGAACAGTAACGTATGGAGCAGGAAAACTGTTCGGCAAAATAAGAATATTTTTTTCAGGGGAGTTATGACAGAAGAATGAAGAGAGTAATCACATATGGCACTTTTGATCTTTTTCATAAAGGCCACTACAATATTATCAAAAGAGCAAAAGCACTTGGTGATTATCTGATCGTAGGTGTCACAAGTGAGAGCTTTGACATTGAGCGGGGCAAACTCAATGTGCGGGACAGCCTCATTAAGAGAATCGAGAATGTGCGAAGGACGGGGCTGGCAGATGAGATCATCATTGAAGAATATCAGGGACAGAAGGTCAATGACATCATTAAGTATGATATTGATGTCCTAGTGGTAGGATCTGACTGGAGAGGGAAATTCGATTACCTTAAGAACTACTGTGATGTAGTTTATCTGGAAAGGACCAAGAATATTTCCAGTACAAAGCTTCGCAGTGAAGGTGTTATCTTTAATATGGGAATCGTGACGGATGACATCCGGGATAATGATTTTGTGGAGGAATCCAAATATGTCAGCGGAGTTCATGTGGAACGTGTATTCAGCGAGGATCACGAGACTGCACAGAGATTCTGTGATAAATATGAGTTAGGTTCCTGCTGGAACAGCTATGATGAATTTCTGGCAGATGTAGATATTGTTTATATCAAGACATCGCTGAACCGGAGAGCAGAATATATCGAGCGAGCGCTGAAAAAAGGAAAATATGTGATCAGTGATTCGCCCATGACACTTTCCTCAGAGAAACTGCGCTACCTGTTTCAGGTGGCAAGGGAGAACAATGTGGTTCTCATTGAACGGACCACACTGGTCTACCTGCGGGCGTTTAATCAGCTGGTATGGCTGGTACACAGTAACCTGGTGGGAGATCTGGTAAGTGTCAAATGTGCGATCTCCCAGGATGATTTCGAGGGCGGCAGGACTTTTAATGAGACGGTCTGCACAGCCATCTGCGCAGTACTGAAACTGCTGGGAAAAAAATGCCAGGATATCAACACCAATGCGGTCCGCAATCAGGAAGGCCGTTTTGTATATGATATGATTTCCATGAAATACGCCGGTGCACTGGCGACTATTGAGATCGGAACAACGGTTGACATTGAGAATGAACTTGTGATCATCGGAAGCAACGGCAGGGTAACTATCCCTAATGACTGGTGGAACACCGGATACTTTGAAGCCAATATTTCAGGAAAAGAATTTCTGAAAAGGTACAGCTTTAACTTCGAGGGAAATGGTTTCCGCTATCTGCTGCAGGAGCTGATGATTATGATCAGAGACAAACGGACAGAATGTACCCGGCTTTTCTATGATGAGTCGGTAAGAATAATAGAAATTTTGGAAACAATCAACAGAAAGGACAATTCATGACGGAGAAACAGAAATACCTCCTGAAGCTTTTCAGGGAGGTTGATGAAATCTGCAGAGAACATAACCTCAGATACGTGCTGGCAGGAGGCTCCCTGATCGGAGCTCTCAGACATGAGGGATTTGTTCCCTGGGATGATGATGTAGACCTTTATATGCCACGTCCGGACTGGGAGAAATTCATAGAGATATGCAAAACAGAACTCCCGCCTGACAGAGAGATACAGTGTTCGGAGGTGGACAGAAACTATACAAATTCATTTCCGCGCTACGCATCCACCAATACCTGTGCCATCCATAAGAGCCAGATTATCGGGAAGGACTGCGGCGGAGAGATCATAGACATTCTTACACTGGATCCTGTTCCGGCTGATGACAAAGAATACGAGAAATATAGAACACATATGATGATCTACTCAGATCTTATCAATATTTCTGTAGGCTACAGTGACCGCTGGGAGATACCTGCATCCATGTATCTGAAGTATCTTCTTTCTTATATTTTTCTTGGTAAAAAAAGAACACTGGCAAAGCTTGAGAAGATCATGTTCTCTTATAAAGAAGAGGAATGTGACCGTTATGCCATGCGTTGGGGCGGCTGCCCGTTTCTTTTTGATAAGGATATGATGTTCCCTGTAAAGGAGGGCATCTTTGAGGGAAAAAAGGCAATGATCCCAAATAAGTGCAGTGACTATCTGATCTGGCATTATGGAGACGAGTGGTCATATATGCTCCTCATGATAAGAGGGAGGGTCATGTAGCAGTGTGTGTAGATGATCTTCCTTATCAGGAGCTACGTGAAGAATACATGCCGAAGATCAATAAGGAAAGATTGCGCTGGGACAGTGTGTTCCGAAAGTTCTACAATATGCGCATTGCGAAAAAAAGCCATAAGGTCCGCCAGGATGGGCTTGCAATGAAAGCCCGCGCTGTTGCACTGGACCTGCAGAGAGCGATCGATGAATCAGGACTTAAGATCAGTGAGCTGGTGGAAAGCAGATCTTTCCGTAAACTGAGTGCACTTTTTGGCTCTTATTATAAGAATCAGCTTAGTGCTGACTTTATCGGAAGAGAAGACTATACCAACATTTATGCTTTTTATCATCCAACACTTGTGGAGATACCTGACGATGTATTCTATGCGGCAATGCTTACTCTGTTTTATACAGAACGTGTGTCAAAGGCATATCGGATGATGCAGGTCCGTCAGCAGCTTGACCATCTGAGTCCTGAGATGGAGGGACTGAAAGAAGATATTGAGTTTTTCAGGAAAGCTGCGGATCATTATGAATTCCATCGGATAAAGGAGGCAGAACAGATCGTCAATGAGCTTCTGAAGAAATATCCGGGACATCCGGGATTTATGAAATTTAAGTGCAGGTTCCTGATGGAGGATGCGGGAGAGAACCGGATCGAAGCAGAACGTTTTCTTGATAAAGCTCTTAAGATGTTTCCTGAGGATGGTTATTTCCTGAAATATAAGGCAGATATCCTCTGGATGGATGGCGAGATGCAGAAAGCGGCAGAGCTTTATCTTCAGGTAAAGAATAAGACAACTAACGGAATTGTATGGATGGAGATGGACAGATTCTTCAGAGGATACAAATCTGAAATCCTGAAAAGTTGTGAAGAGCTTATTGCAAACCACAACAAGAAGGAGGCTCTCGCATTGATGGAGCTGTGGAGTCGTCTGATACCTGAGGATGATGATATCCAGGGAGCATTATATCTGGCAAAAACAGTGTGTGCACGTAGCAGAGCGAGATAGAGAAAGAAATCGGTGAAATCCGGCTGTGATCGGCACACAGATGATCACGCCAGTCAGTGTGGAGAAAAATCCGGGAAAAAGCAGAAAACAGATAAAATCAGATAGAACATCAGATGAAACATCGGCTGATGATGTGAATAAAAAAGTATCAGATCCGTCAGCAGAAACTGAAGAAGTTAAAGCGCCGGCGGATATACAGGTTAAAGTTTCAGAAGAACATAAGATGTACAGGAAAGCTCTTACAAGAGCATGGAAGCGGCTGGGGTATTCCAATGAGCTTGCAGAACTGCGCACCCAGATCATCTGTACAGGTGAGGAGAGCGAACTGGAGTGGCTTGCAGAACAGGTACGAAACCGTCAGTTCCGCAGAGAAGAGAAAGCCTGCGCTTATAAGCTGGTGGGTGATGTCAGGATGAAACAGGGACAGACCAGGGAGGCTTTTGCAAATTATAAGAAAGCACTGGAATATGAGATGCCTTCTTATGTAAGAACAGAGCTGTACCGTATTTTTATCAATGATCTGAACGATGGCAGCAGACAGGCGAAAAGCTTTGGAAAGAAGACGGATATTACAGTTGTGCTTGATAAATGGCTTGATAAATATGAAAGTATTGAAGATATTAAGAAGATCGTGCAGACTGTAACTGTTAAGTGACATCAATAGAAATGGAGTAAAGAGTTGAACAAAAAACAAAAGGTGATTTTATCATTATTACAGGAAATCGATGAAATATGCCGCCGGAATAAAATAGAATATTACCTCTCTCCACGACTGACACTCTGCGCAGTGGAAGGGCATCCTTTCCCACAGAATCCCATGTTTGGAGTTGTGCTGATGAAAACAGCGGATATGGAACGGTTCCGTCTGGCTGTGGATGAAGATCCAAGGGAAAAGAGAGCACTGGAATCCATGAAGAGCCACAAATGGTTCTCAGGATTTTATCTGAGATACACCAATACAGATACTCTGTGCCTGAATCTGGACAACACCAGAGACTACGCATTCCCGGGAATAGGAGTCAATATTTTTCCACTCAGAACGCCGGCAGCTTCTGTAAAAGCAGAACGCAGATTATCCAGAGATGAGAATGCATGGACAGAGCTCTGTCATATCAACTATGCAGAGAGAAATTTCAGGAGCAGGGTGAACCGTACAATTATGCGGCTGCAGTGCATGATAACCGGGCGCCAGGGACAGGCTGCACATTTGTATGACAGGCTTGTCAGATCCTGCCAGCAGCCCGGAGCAAATAAATATATCCTCAAAAGAAGAAAACAGACTACCGTTTTCCCTGCAGAAATTTTGCGGAGAGTAAACGTGTCACTCTGGAAGGTGCAGAACTCCAGGTTCCGGCAAAAACCGCAGAGTATCTTACCATAAGCTATGGAAAGAATTATAAAGATGCAAAGGAACCCCGCTATGTGACACCCATTGCGCTGGCAGTCAGTGCGAGGGTAAGCTATACACAGTTCTGGAAAGAATCCGGAAACTTTGAGAAATACTGTAAAGAGCGAATGAAAAATGCCCGCAAACTTGCCAGAAGCAGGCGGCACAAAGACTATTTCAATGAATGCTGGGATTATGTAGAGTTCTGTGGGGAGCGCCTGAATCTGAGTGTTTCTTATGAGAAGCAGAAAGACTACATTAAGAACTTGTATAAGAATGAAGATTATATGACACTTGAGAGGGTATTTCGTCCCTATTTCAAGATGATGCAGAAGAGTCTGCAGAAGAATGAACTCTTTGCAGAGGACGAAGAGATTTTTGACATCTATGTAGACGTACTGGAGAAAACAGGAAAGACAGTACAGAGAAGTAAGATCGGTACGCTGATCTGACGGGAGGAAAAATGAAGCTTTCAGATTATATTGTTACGTTTTTACAGAAAAAAGGAATCCGTCATTTCTTTGGATACCAGGGAACCATGATCGCACATCTGGTAGATTCCATTGAAAGAAATCCGGAGACAGAGAATCATTCCAGTTACAATGAACAGGGGGCAGCTTTCGCAGCCTGCGGATATGCACAGGCGAAGGAAGAATGTGCCTGCGCCTATGCTACCAGCGGACCTGGAGCTATCAATCTTCTGAGTGGTGTGGCAGATGCCTATTATGATTCCCTGCCTGTGATCTTTCTCACAGGACAGCTGAACACTTATGAGTATTCAGGAATCAAGGGGCTGCGTCAGCAGGGATTTCAGGAGACAGATATTGTGGCAATGGCGAAACCGATCACCAAATATGCTGTCCAGATACGAAACCCTGAGGACATTGTGGAGGAATTAAATAAAGCATACCATATTGCAACCACAGGACGCAGAGGACCGGTGCTTATCGACCTTCCCATGAATATTCAGAGAAGTGAAGTGGAGAACCCGGTCTATGATATGACTTTTGAGGACAAACACACAGATGTAGTCGCAGCACAGCAGGCGGCAGATACGATCCTGGAGGCACTGGAACAGGCAAAACGACCGGTGATCATGCTGGGCCATGGCGTGGACAGCAGCTTCAGCCAGCAGAAACTGATCCGCTTTGCACAGAAGAGACAGATTCCGATCATCACCAGCGTTCTGGCGAAATCAGTTCTGGGATACGACCATCCGCTGAATTTCGGGTGCATCGGCGGTGCCTATGGACACCGTTATGCAAATATGATCGCCAATGCAAAAAGCGATCTGCTTCTCTGCTTTGGCATTTCTCTGTGTACCAGACAGATCGGAACCAAAGTACATGAATTTGCCAGAGGTGCAAAGATCATACGTATAGATATTGATCCATACAATCTTCAGAGAGATATCCATGAGAATGGTGAGAATGAGGTAAAGCTTCAGGCAGAGACAGGAGCAGTGATTGATTGTCTTGCAAAAGTGGATGATCCTGATATAGAGGGTGTAAGTGACTGGTTGAATGTCTGCACAGAGATTAAAGAAAATCTTCAGGCAGTTGATGATGCCACACCAGAAAGATATCCGAACCGTATGATCGCAGACCTCAGTGATATGCTGGAGGATACCTCCGCGATCGCAGTGGATGTAGGACAGCATATGGTATGGAGTTACCAGTCATTCAAGAATCATGAAGGACAGAAACTTCTCTTCTCCGGCGGTCATGGCGCTATGGCTATGGACTTCCGGCTGCAATAGGAGCCTATTATGCAACAGGAAAACCGACCGCCTGCATCTGCGGAGACGGTGCACTCCAGATGAATATCCAGGAACTGGAGTGGGTGAAGAGAGAGAATCTTCCTGTTAAGATCATGGTTATGAATAATGAAGCACTTGGCATGATCCGTCACCTGCAGAGAGATTATTTTGACTGTCTGTTCGCAGGAACCACAGACGGCTGCGGTTTTGCTTCCTGTAATTTCGCAGAGGTGGCAAAGGCTTACGGCATTCCCGCACTGAGAATGCTCTGCGATGCAGTCAGAGAAGAAGCACCGGAATTTCTGGAAGGGGAAGGCCCAAAACTTCTGGAAGTTATGCTGGAGCATGGAACTTTTGCATATCCCAAGACCTGTCTGGGTGAACCGATCCATAATCAGCAGCCATATGCACCGAAGGAAGTTTATGACAGACTGATGGAATTGTAGGAGTGAAGAATATATTTCGGTAATGTGGAATATATAAATATAGAAGGAATTTTTTTGCAGGCAGTCCGTTTTATGGAAGTGGGGAGATTCCCGCATGACAGAGAACAGATCTGTCTGTATTATAGATGAATAAAAAGAGGGAATACAAAATGAGCAAGGTAACAGTGATCACAGGCGGCACCTCCGGAATCGGACGCGGTATTGTGGAGAAGATACTGGCAAACTCAGCAGAAGATGATCTGATCTTTGCCACTTACGCCCACAATGCATATAAAGCCAATGAATTCTGGGACAACTTGAAACCGGAAGACCAGGAGAAGCTTATTATTCTGAAAGCGGACATGTCTTCCTATGACGATATGATAAATTTCGTCGGAGAAGTAAAAGAGAAAGCAGGACATGTAGACTGGCTGATCAGCAATGCGGGAATCAGCACTTACGATAAATTTCAGGATTACACTTTCGAGGAATGGAATAAGATCGTAAATACCAACCTGTCTGTACCTGTATTTATGATCAAAGAATTTATGTCTGTTATGACAGAAGGCGGAAGAGTACTCTTCATGGGTTCCTATGCAGGGCAGCAGGCATACTCCTCCTCTCTGGTATACGGCGTGACCAAGGCTGCCATCCACTTCCTTACCAAATCGCTGGTAAAGGAATTTGAGCCAAAAGGCATCACAGTCAATGCCATTGCCCCCGGTTTCATCCAGACGCCCTGGCATGAGAACCGCACACCGGAAAGCTACGAACGCATCAACCGGAAAGATTGCACTGCACAGATTCGGTGAGATCAAAGACGTGGCAGATATGGCGTACAGTATACTTACCAATAACTACATGAATGGAAGTATTGTAGATATCCATGGAGGATATGATTACTTCTGATAAAGTTCAACAGAAGAAAAATATTTCTGGAGAGCTAGAGCGTGTCTGAAAAAGGCTTTCTGCAAGATGTGCGTCACAATTTGTGGGATATTTTGCCCGGATGAGGCGCCGTAGCGGGCTACGGCAACTGAATTCGGGTGAAATATCCCGCAAGTGGGGCGTGTAGATTGCGGGAATGATTTTTCAGACACACTCTATGGCAGATTGAAGAAAAGGATATGGGTATTTTCAGAAGAAATACCATACGGCGTCGGATAGCTGCGTTTCCT
>ENA-OQDW01000594-OQDW01000594.1-human-gut-metagenome-genome-assembly--contig:-NODE-594-length-14686-cov-11.110310_pt1 | contig 14686 bp, 14 predicted proteins | sample MGYA00242784_ERZ504613 | MGnify/ENA primary metagenome ERZ504613 (study PRJEB26092, sample SAMD00036330) | human gut metagenome | host: Homo sapiens | study: EMG produced TPA metagenomics assembly of... | reverse complement strand
CATATTTTACATGAGGATTTTGTCTCAGCAACCATCCAAGATATATAGATGGTTGCCAAGCCTCTGTGTCCCTTATATAAAAACATTATAAAGCCTTTAGATAGAGCTCGTTATCCCGAACTGAGGTCGGTTTACAATCTTCTCCCAGTTGAGCAAGAGCTGCATGTGGTAGAAAGCACGCATGAAACGAGCCTCAGCCACGATTTCTGTTCTATCCTTTGCATCAATCTGTGCATCGGTCATGGCACCAACCTTAGTCATTACCTGGTTGGCAAAGCTGATGCCATGATAGTAGTACCACCAGTAAGAGGTAAACTGAGAGTTACCGTTGGTAAAGGTAAAATCTCTCAACTGTACCCAGTTCGGATAGTTCTGGGCGTCTGAACCCATTACCACATCGTCCTGGCGATAAGCTCAACAGGCCATTTCACCTCAGGGAAGGTATACTCATCACCGAAATACATCTGTGAGTAAACGGCAGCCATACCTGATTCAGCATCGCTTTTGTTACGCCAGTAGTTACCAGAAGTCAATTCATCTGGCGAAGTCTTTGTAAGAAAGTCATCACAAGAAGTGAGTGACAGTGCAAGGCAAATGCCTGCTATATATTTTAATGCTTTCATAATGATTTCTCCTTAGTTATTTATTTAGAAAGATACCTGTGCACCTACTGTGTAAGAGCGAGAGAACGGATAGGTAAAGCGGTCTACACCACTGTTCAAAACGCCCTGTGAGAACTCTGGGTTTGCACCAGAATAGCCTGTGATGGTGAACACGTTTTCTGCACTCACGTAGAAACGGATGCTCTCGCAGTAAATATGCTTAGACAATGCCTTTGGCAAGGTGTAACCCAACTGTACCTGGCGCAGACGTACGAAGTCGCCGTTCTCCAGGAAGCGGGTTGACTCGCGGGTGTTCTGGTTAGGATCACCGAAGACTGCACGTGGAATATCGGTCTTGGTGTTGGTAGGAGTCCAGGCATTGAGGGTTGTCTTGAGGAAGTTAGAACCAGAGTTCATACCCTCGTAGTAGTAGCGGATACCATTATAAAGTTTGTTGCCGAATGCACTACCGATAACTGCAGAGAAGTCGAAGCCCTTGTAGCTGGCACCGAGGTTGAGGTTAGCCTCTACCTTGGCAATACCTGTACCTGAGTAAGTCTTGTCGTCCTCATCAATCACACCATCGCCGTTCATATCCTTGAAACGTACATCACCAGGCTGAGCATTTGGCTGAAGGAGTTCGCCCTTGCTGTTCTTATGAGCCTGAACTTCTTCAAGACTCTGGAAGATGCCGTCTGCCTGATAGAGATAGAAAGCACCGATTGGCTTGCCTACCTTGGTCTGGGTTGGGAAGTGCTCTGTACCATACTTCAAACCTACGCCATAGATTGTCTGGTCTTCGTTGGCAAGAGCTACCACCTTGTTGGCAATGGTACTGATGTTGAAACCTACGTTATATTCGAAATCATTGATCTTATCGTTCCAGTTCAACTCCAACTCAAAGCCCTGGTTGCGCATCTTACCTACATTCAAGGTAGGGTTGTCAAGACCAGCAGAAGGAGCGATTCTACGGGTAATCAGGAGATCGCGTGTCTCGTTGATATAGTAGTTGATGTTACCATTCAGGTGGTTACCGAAGAGACCGAAGTCGAAACCGATGTTCTTGGTATCTGTAGTCTCCCACTTCAAAGAGCGGTTCTCCAATGCACGTGCAATGCTACCGGTCCAAGGGTTTGAGCCTGCACCCTGTACATAACCCATGTACATATCGTTGTAGCTGGAAATTCTAGCCAGGAAGTCGTATTTGCCGAGCGCATTCTCGTTACCGAGCTGACCCCAGCTGGCACGGAATTTCAAGTTGCTGATTACAGAATTCTTTGAGAAGAAAGGCTCCTCGCTGATTCTCCAACCTACAGCTACTGATGGGAAGAACCCCCAACGGCTGTCTGCACCGAACTTAGATGATCCATCCTCACGGAAGGTGAACTGGAAGAGGTAACGGTCGTTGAAATTGTAGTTAATACGGCCGAAGAAAGAAGCACGGTTATACTCCCAGTAAGAACCTGTACCGTAGTAAGTACCACCTACACCACCACTGATGGTTGGGAAGTTAGGATCGAGGAAGCCGGCTGGCTTGTCACTGGTATTGAGCTGACCGTTGATAACCTCGTTTACATTGGTTTTACCTTCTACAGATACTTATTCCCAGTTATATTTAGTCATACTGAGAGAGGTACCGAGCATGGCGTTGATGCTGTGCTTCTGAATCTGCTTGTTGAAAGAAAGCACGTTCTCAAATACCTGCTCCTGCCAGTATGCACGATACTCGTAGTTGTTTGGATAGAGGTTAGGACTCTTATAGTCGGCTGTATAATCTGGATAGTGAGAATTATCTATCTCATGCTCACCACGATAACCGTAGCTGGTCTTGAAGTTGAGCCATGGGAAGAAGTTGAATGTCAAGGCAGCATTGGCTGTTGTATGATACTTCTTGTAAGTATTCTTCTTGTAATGGTCGTCGGCTACGACGTTACGGTTGTTTGGAAGACCATCGAAGTCGCTCAAACCGAAGCCATATTTTCTACTCTCATCATAAATAGGTACGAGAGGAGACATCATATAAGCCTCTTTCAACTGATACTGTGGCTGGTGGCCCTTGGTAAACTTGAAGTCTACATTGGCATCGAGGTCGATGATTCCCTTGGTAGCATGTACCTTCATACGTGCGATGTCATGGCGCTCGCTGTTACCGAGGAAGATACCCTTCTCGTCAGCGTGGTTGTAAGATACAGAGTACTGACCCTTTTCAGCACCACCGCGCAAACTTACCATATAGCTCTGAGCCAGACCCTTACGACGGATAGCGTCTACCCAGTCAGAGTTCACACCTGTCTCATGAGTTACGTATGCTGGCAAAGGTTCACCGGCATTCTCGTACATCATCTTATGCACCTTCTTATAACCTTCAGCATCCAGGAGGTCGAGGTCCTTAGATACCTGAGTAAAACTGAGGTAAGAACTGAAATCAACCTTAGTCTCGCCCTTCTTACCGTTCTTGGTTGTAATCAGAACCACACCGTTGGCAGCTACAGAACCATAGATGGCAGCGGCAGCACCATCCTTCAGAATCTCCATAGACTCGATGTCCTGAGGGTTCACGCTGTTGATATCGCCTGGGAAACCGTCCACGATATAAAGAGGTTCGTTGCTACCGGTAGTCTTGATACCACGAATCTTGATGCTCACACCGGCACCGGCGTTACCGCCACTTTTCAGGATGTTTACACCGGCTACCTTACCCTGCAAAGCCTCAGCTGGGTTGGTAGTAGTGCGCTTAGCCATCTCCTTGGTATTGACAGAAGAAAGAGCACCGGTCATATCGCTGCGCTTCATGGTACCGTAACCTACTACAACCACTTCGCTCAAAGCCTGTGTGTCCTCGCTCATGGCGATGTTCATGTTTTCAGAAGCCTTCACCTCGCGGTCTTCGAAACCGAGGTAAGAAACCTTCACCTTAGCGCCCTTGGCTGCATTGATGGTGAATCGGCCGTCCATATCGGTTACTGCGAGTTCATCGGTACCAACTACAGAAACAGTAGCACCAATGACAGGTTCCCCGTTGTCATCCTTCACAACACCCTGCATCTTGCGCTTGTTGTTCTGCTGAGGAGCGGCTGCCGCATGCTTCTCAGAAACAACGATAGATTTCTGCGAAACCACAGAGTATTTCAAGTTGCGTCCTTTCAAGGCTGCATCGAGTACAGCTGTTACAGGAACGCCACTCTTCCTGATGGTGATATCCTTGCGATGGTCAATGATATCACTCTTGTAAGAAAACCTGTAAGATGTCTGGTTTTCGATTGTACTGAACACCTGCTTCAAAGAGGCATTCACAACATTGACCGTTACTTTCTGCTGTGCCGATGCTCCCAAGAGCGGAAGGCACATTAGGATGAAGATCATCAAACTTTTCAAGTAATTGCGTCTGATCATAATGCTTACGTTTAGTTATACAAATAAGTTTAAATTAACCTATGTTTTTAGGTTTTGTCACAAGGTAATACAAACGTTTTCATAAAAAGTACCAAAGAATCTTCATCATTAACTCTCTTTAACACGAAGTCGTGTTCCTCATTCCATTTTTCTTTGTACTTTAGCACCCCGAAAAGAAAAAGGATATAAAATATGAGCAACGGATTATTACTTTGGATAGACGACGAGATAGAACTTCTCAAGGCACACATCATCTTTCTGGAAAAGAAAGGATACGAAGTGCAGACGGTAAGCAACGGCCCTGATGCCATTGAACTTTGCCGCCAGCAGACCTTCGACCTCATCCTGCTCGATGAGATGATGCCGGGACTCAGCGGACTGGAAACCCTGCTACGCATCAAGGACATCCAGCCAGCCACACCGGTAGTGATGTGCACCAAGAGCGAAGAAGAAAACATCATGGACCAGGCAATCGGTTCAAAGATAGCCGACTATCTGATCAAACCCGTAAACCCGAACCAGATTCTGCTCTCGCTCAAGAAGAACATCCACCGCAAAGACATCGTGGCGGAGGTGACGCAGAGCGGATACCAGCAGGACTACCAGCAGATAGCCATGCAGATGATGGAATGCAGAAGTGCGGAAGACTGGATGGAGATTTACAGGCGACTGGTTAGCTGGGAACTGAAGCTGAGCGATACGGCAAGTCCGATGGCTGAGATGCTGGGCATGCAGAAGGAAGAGGCAAACCAGGGGTTCGCCAAATACATAGCCAAGAACTATCTCGACTGGGTGAGTCCCGACAACAGAGACCGCCATCTGATGAGTCCCGACATCTTCAAGCGCAAGATATTCCCGCTGCTCGATGAGGGCAAGAAGGTGTTCCTGATTGTGATAGATAACTTCCGCTATGACCAGTGGCGCATGCTGGCTGAAGACATCGGCGACCTGTTCGACATTGATGAGCAGCTCTACATGAGCATCCTCCTACGGCCACGCAATATGCGCGCAACGCCATCTTCAGCGGTCTGATGCCGAACAAGATAGCCGAAATGTTCCCTGACCTCTGGGTAGATGAGGACGAAGAGGAAGGCAAGAACCTCAACGAGGCGCCGCTGATACAGACCCAGATAGAGCGATTCAGAAAGCACTATACCTTCAGTTATCACAAGGTGAACGATTCGCAGGGTGCCGACCGCTTCCTGGAGCATTACAACGAGTGCCGGAACAACGACCTGAACGTGCTGGTGATTAACTTCATCGACATGCTCTCTCACGCGCGTACCGAATCTAAGATGGTGCGCGAGCTTGCCAACAACGAGAGTGCCTACCGCAGCATCACGCAGAGCTGGCTCCGCCATTCGGTTCTCTCCGAGCTCTTCAAGCTCCTTTCGCAGAGCGATTACCAGGTAGTGCTCACCACCGACCACGGCAGCATCAGGCATCGAAACCAATCAAGATAGTAGGCGACCGCAATACGAACACCAACCTGCGCTACAAGCTGGGCAAGAATCTGGCTTACCAGAGCAAGGAAGTGTTCACCATCAAAGAGCCTCACCGCGCCCAGTTGCCGGCACCTAACCTGAGTACCTCGTATGTATTTGCCACGGGCGACAGTTTCTTCGCCTATCCGAATAATTACAACTATTATGTGCAATACTACAAGGATACCTTCCAGCACGGCGGCATCTCGATGGAGGAAATGCTCATTCCGCTCATCACGCTGACACCGAGAAAAAGGTAATGTCAGTTAATAGTTAATAGTTGATAGTTAACAGTTTATAGAAAACATATATGAAGATAAAAATTGACTCATTAGACACGATCCATGAAGCAGCCAAGGAATTTCTGCAGAACATGGGCGACGGCAAGGTCTTTGCCTTCTATGGCAAGATGGGAGCCGGAAAGACAACATTTGTAAAAGCCATTTGCGAAGAACTGGGCGTAGAAGATGTCATCACATCTCCTACCTTCGCCCTCGTAAACGAATATACAGCGGGCGACGGCTCACCTGTCTACCACTTCGATTTCTACCGCATCAAGAAACTCGATGAGGTATACGATATGGGCTACGAAGATTATTTCTACAGCGGCAACCTCTGTTTCCTGGAGTGGCCGGAACTGATAGAAGAACTGCTGCCGGAAGACTGCACCAAAGTGACTATCACCGTCGAAGAAGACGGAACAAGAAGCGTAGAATGGTAAGTCACCGACAGGCCCAAAAATGCGTCCCGACGTAGACTTTACTACGTCCCGACGCAGTTCTCATTACGTCCCGACGTAGCAAAGTCTGCGTCGGGACGTATTTTTATCCCCCTCGTGGCGCAGTTTGAAAGGCTGAAAAAAGAACAAAAAAAGCATCTGGCTGAGAATATGTTTTCTCAAGCCAGATGCTTTTATCATTTCCTATCCGGGCTGATTACAGGAGAGCCTGGAACTTCTCGGTAAGGGTTGCCTTAGAGGCTGCGCCAACAAACTTGTCTACCAGCTGGCCACCCTTGAAGAAGAGGATGGTAGGGATATTACGAACACCAAACTCCATAGCGATGTCGTCGTTCTCCTCTACATCACACTTGCCTACTACCAACTTGCCGTCAAACTCCTCAGCAAGTTCTGATACGATAGGAGCAATCTGGCGGCAAGGACCGCACCATGTTGCCCACAAATCTACTACCAATGGCAGTTCGCCATTCTTGTAGCTCTCGAAATTCTCGGTTGTAATTGTTACTTCCATTTTTCTATACCTTTTTATATTAAAACTAAAATTATCTCTAATTGATCTGATAGCTCATCTTAGGATGCTGCTCGATATACTGGATGAGGGCATGACCCACGCCTACCGTATGCTCACGGGCACGCATCAGCAGATAGGTATTGCTGTCTACATCATGTATCTGGAAAAAGAGCTGCGCCTTGCCCTCGTCATTCTCCAGAATAGTCTGCAGGTCGCTGACCATCGTTTCATCTATCGCATCACTCTCCACATTGATGGTGAAGCGGTCGATGCGGTTCTCCTTGACCGTCTGCAGATACTCTACATTGCCTATCTGGAAATCGAGATAGTTGGCATTGCCGTAACGGGAAACGCACTTGGCGGTGATGTAGATGGTGCTGCCTTCAACCATGATGCCGCGCCACTTGCCCCAGTCCTCGCCAAAGAGAGCCAGCTCGCCTGAGCCCTCAAAGTCTTCGAGCGTAACGAAACCGCACGGCTTGCCCGTCTTGGTAAACTTCGACTTCACACCCGTGATGATGCCGCCCAGCACCACATCCTCCTTCTTTGCCAGCTCCTGCTTGTCGCCCAATTCTGAGCAATGAGTATTGCAGAGGGAGTTGAGGATGATGCTGTACTCATCGAGCGGATGGGCAGAAAGATAGATGCCCACAAGCTCGCGCTCACGGTTCAGACGTTCGATGGTGCTCCAGCTCTCAGCATCAGGAATAGGCGGCGTAGCTATCTCTATCGCCTCGGTACCGCCAAAGAGTGAGTTGGCAGCCTCGTGCTGTTCCTGCTGGAAGAGCTGACCGTAGCGCACCAGCGTATCAAGGAAAGTTTCGCCCTTGTTGTTCTTGCCGAAGAACTGCTCGCGACGGATGCCGAAACTGTCGAAACCGCCACTCAGCGCCAAGGTTTCGAAAGCCTTGCGGTTCACGCTGGAGTAATCTACACGCTCGGCAAAATCGAAGATGCTCTTATAAGGTCCGTTCTTCAGTCGCTCTGCCACGATGGCATCGGCTGCCGGAGCACCCATACCCTTGATGGCTGAAAGACCGAAACGTATCTCTCCATGCTCGTTCACACCGAACACGCGGTAACTCTCGTTCACATCCGGACCCAAGGTCTTGATGCCCATCGACTGGCACTCCTCCATCAGCTTGGTGATTTCGGTAATCTGTGCAAAGCGTCGGGTCATCAGCGCCGCCATGTATTCGGCAGGATAGTGCGCCTTGAGATAGGCAGTCTGGTAAGCTACCCATGAATAACAGGTGGCATGAGACTTGTTGAAGGCGTAGGAAGCAAACTTCTCCCAGTCGCCCCATATCTTCTCCAGCACCTTCGGGTCGTGGCCGTTCTCCTGTCCCTGCTTGATAAACTTAGGCTTCATCGCATCTACGATGGCCTTTTTCTTCTTACCCATCGCCTTACGCAGGGCATCTGACTCGCCTCGGGTGAAGCTCGCCAACTGACGGGAGAGAAGCATCACCTGCTCCTGATAGACCGTAATGCCGTAGGTATCCTTCAGATACTTCTCCATACACGGAATATCGTAGGTAATCGCCTGCTTGCCGTTCTTGCGGGCAATGAAATCAGGGATATAATCCATAGGTCCCGGACGGTAGAGGGCGTTCATGGCAATGAGGTCCTCAAATACCGTAGGCTTCAGTTCACGGAGATACTTCTGCATACCCGGCGACTCGAACTGGAAGGTTCCGATGGTCTGACCGCGCTGATAGAGCTGATAGGTCAGTTCGTCATCGATAGGGATGGTATCGAGGTCTACGACATCGCCCGTAGTCTGCTTGATAACCTTGCATGCCTCCTTCATCTCAGAGAGGGTCTTCAAGCCCAGGAAGTCCATCTTGATCAGACCGGTGGTCTCGATGACATGGCCGTCGTACTGCGTTACCGCCGTCTTCAGTCCCGGGAAATCAGGGTCATCGGCAGTAGATACAGGCACCCAGTTGCTGATAGGGTCGCGGCAGATGATGAATCCGCAGGCATGGATACCCGTGCCTCGGATGGTTCCCTCGAGCATCTTGGCATACTTGATGGTATTGCTCTCGCGGGGATCGTTGGAGAACTCTGCCTCGCGCAGCTCTGGGGTATATTTGATGGCATTGGTCAGGTTCATCTTGGCACCGTCAGGCAAACGGTCTGGGATAGCCTTGCAGAGTGCATTCGCCTTATCCAACGGCAACTTCTCTACACGCGCCACATCCTTGATGGAGTTCTTCGTCGCCATGGAACCGTAAGTAATGATATGGGCACAGTTCTCATGACCGTACTTATCCATTACCCAGCGCAATACCTTGCCTCGGCCGTCATCATCAAAGTCGGTATCAATATCCGGAAGGTTCACACGGTCTGGGTTCAGGAAACGCTCAAACAGGAGGTCGTACTTCAATGGGTCAATCTTGGTAATGCCCAAGCAGTAAGCCACCACCGAACCTGCCGCAGATCCACGTCCCGGGCCCACCATCACGCCGAGTTCCTCGCGCGCCGCCCTGATGAAGTCTGACACGATGAGGAAGTAGCCTGGGAAACCCATGGTCTTCATCACGTGGAGCTCGAAGTTTACGTGCTCGTCTACATTCTCGGGCAGCGGGTCGCCATAAAGCTTTTTAGCTCCCTCGTAGGCAAGGTGGCGCAGATATTCTGCCTCAAACTTGATACGGTATATCTTATCGTAACCGCCCAATCGGTCGATTACCTTCTGACCTTCCTCTGGTGGCAGCGGGTTCTTGCCGTTCTCATCAGAGGTAAACTCCTTGTAGAGGTCTTCTTCTGATACCTTCTGTCGCAACTGCTCCTCGGTACCGAAACTCTCCGGAATCGGGAAGAAAGGCATGATAGGACCATGGTCGATGCTGTAAATCTCCACCTTATCCAATACTTCGAGGGTATTGGAAAGCGCTTCGGGAATATCCGAGAACACATCGTTCATCTCCTGGCGGGTCTTGAACCATTCCTGCTTGGAATAGCGCATACGGTTAGGGTCGTCGAGATCCTTGCCGGTAGCGATACAGAGCAGATGGTCGTGAGCCTCGGCAGTCTCCTTATCCTCGAAGTGGCAGTCGTTGGTGCACACCAGTTTGATGTTAAACTCCCTTGCCATCTTGATGAGTTCCTTGTTGGCACGCTGCTGCAACTCGTAAGCCTCGCGGTTGGCAAGCAGACTTGGGTCATCGGGCACTTTATGGCGCTGGAGCTCGAGATAGTAATCATCGCCAAAGAGGTTGTGGTACCACTGGCAAGCCTCGCGGGCTCCTTCCAGGTCACCATGCAGAATCTTGGATGGCACCTCGCCTGCAATACATGCCGAACAGACGATGAGGTCTTCGTGATACTTCTCCAGATCGGCACGGTCGGTTCGTGGGCGCATGTAGTAACCATCCACCCACGAATTGCTCACCAGCTTGATGAGGTTCTTGTATCCATTATAATTCTTGGCAAGTACAATGAGGTGATAACCGCTCATATCGCCCTTATCCTTCTCTCGGTCGGCCTTGGTTCGGCGTGCCACATACATCTCGCAGCCTATGATAGGCTTGAAAGGTTCAAGTCCCTCCTTCTTGCGGTCTTTATTAATCTTGCCGCAATAGTCGGTGAGTTCCTTGATGCCGAACATCACACCGTGGTCGGTTACCGCCATACCCTTCATGCCGTCCTTGATAGCCTTATCTACCAGATGCGGTATCTTCGACTGGCCGTCGAGGATGGAGTATTGGGTGTGTACATGCAAATGAACAAAATCTTCCATTATCTGTTTAAAATTCGAATTTTGACAACAAAGTTACGGCGAAATATTGAAAAAGCCAAAAGAAATATGCGAAAATATTGAAAAAGGTAAAAGAAACCCACAAAAAATTTGCAAAAGTGATAAAAATGACGTACCTTTGCACCAATAAAAACTTAATCCTAATATATGGGACAGAAAATAAAGAAATTAAAGAAGATAAGATTGCACCGCGAAGGTACCGATCAGCTGGTTACCGGAGCGATAGCGTTAGTAGCCATTGCGGCTATATTGTGGACAACCTTAGACAACAAGATTCCGTTCTGGGTTTTTGTTGTTGTGTTCGGTACGGTATATGGTATCGTGCTCAACTTCTATCGTTGTCCTGTCAGATACCTCAACGTAGAGGATACTTCGAAACTGGTAGTAGCACCAGCCGACGGTAAGATTGTGGTGATAGAAGAGGTGGAGAATGCTCCCTACTTCGGTGACCGCCGCCTGATGATTTCCATCTTCATGAGCCTCTGGAATGTTCATGCCAACTGGTTCCCGGTGGATGGTAAGGTGAAATTCGTGAAGCATGTGGACGGCAACTACCACAAGGCATGGCTGCCTAAGGCTAGCGAGGAAAACGAGCATGCCGACGTGATGATTACCACACCTAAGGGAGTGGATGTACTCTGCCGACAGATTGCCGGTGCGGTGGCACGCCGCATCGTAACCTATGCCAAGGAAGGGGAAGAATGCTTCATCGACGAGCACCTGGGATTCATCAAGCTAGGTTCACGTGTGGATGTCTACCTGCCTGTAGGTACAGAAGTATGCGTAAAGATGGGACAGTCAACTACAGGCGACCAGACCATCATCGCTAAATTGAAATAACATATTGACAGATAGAGGGCAAGCCGGAACATACTTCCGGCTTTCACTCTATCATAATATACTGGAAAGAAATGAGTATCAAGAAACATATTCCAAACACGATAACCTGCTGCAACCTGGTTTCGGGCTGCATCGCAACATCGTTTGCCTTCGGCGGAAACCCAAAGATGGCATTGTTATGGATTATCATCGGAGCCGTATTCGACTTCTTTGACGGCATGAGCGCCCGCCTGCTGCACGTTTCATCGCCAATAGGCAAGGAGCTGGATTCGCTGGCAGATGACGTAACCTTCGGTGTGGCTCCTGCCACCATCGTATTCTCACAACTCTTTGTGATGGAATATCCGGGTTTTCTGGAGCCTTTGCGCCCATGGCTGCCTTACGCAGCTTCATCATCGCAGCCTTCTCGGCATTGCGACTGGCTAAGTTTAATCTTGATGAGCGCCAGTCTACCTCTTTCATCGGTGTTCCTACACCAGCCAACGCCCTGTTCTGGGGTTCGCTGATTGTGTTCAATCCAAGCTGGCTCGAAGGATATTCATGGTCGGTATTCATCATTCTGGCTCTGATACTCATCACCAGCTATCTGCTGGTTTGCGAGATGCCTCTTTTCGCCTTGAAGTTCAAGCAGTGGAGTTTCAAGGGCAATGAGGTGAAATATGGCTTTGCCGCGCTCACCCTCATCATTCTCGCTACTTCGGTAGCACTCGATGGTCTGATCGGCTTCCTCACCGGCTGGTGGCTTGTCATCGTGGCATACGTCATCATCTCGGCGATTATTTATCTGAAGAAGACGAAATAGAAGAAATCCCCTTTATTGGGATATTTAGGTATTTATGTAGATTATTAACTGAAAAATGCGGCTAGATGTGAATCCAGTCGCATTTGCTTTTTTCTTCCTGTTGAGAGAGATGATTAGTTGTGTACGAGTGTACCAATCTCCTCACCATCCATCACCTTCTTGAGGTTACCTACAACATCCATATTGAACACGTAGATAGGAAGGTTGTTTTCCTTACACATGGTGGTAGCAGTCAAATCCATTACCTTCAAGCCCTTGGTGTAAATCTCATCATAGGTAATGTCCTTGAACTTGGTAGCGGTAGGATCCTTCTCAGGGTCGGCGGTATAGATGCCGTCTACACGGGTACCCTTGAGCATCACGTCAGCCTCGATTTCGATACCGCGGAGAGAAGAACCGGTATCGGTAGTGAAGTATGGACTACCTGTACCTGCAGAGAAGATGCAGATATAACCTGCCTCCATCGCCTCAATCGCCGTCCACTTGGTGTAGAATTCGCCGATAGGCTCCATGCGGATGGCAGTAAGCACCTTGTTCTTTACGCCCAAGCTCCGAGCGCGCTGCTCAATGCCAAGGAATTGATAACGGTAGCACACATACCCATCTGGTCGCCCTTGACACGGTCGAAACCCTTCTGGCTTCCACTCAAACCGCGGAAGATGTTACCACCACCAATCACAATGCCTATCTGAACGCCCATCTCATGGACCTCCTTTATCTGCTTAGCATAATCACTCAGGCGCTCTGGGTCGATGCCGAAGCTCTGCTTGCCCATCAGACTCTCGCCGCTCAATTTCAAAAGAATTCTTTTAAACTTTGCCATTTTATTTTAATTTACAATTTACAGTTAACAGTTTACAGGGCGTAGCCTCCTATAAACTATAAACTATTAACTATTAACTATTAACTAGAAACTTAATTTCTCCGAACGCATACGAGCGTATTACTCCCTTCTTGTCATGAAGGATGAGATGACCATCGTCCTCCACCTCTACGAAGGCGCCCTCGAACTTACCGTCCTTATCCTCATACCAGTGATAGCCCTTGCGACGGTAGAGCGAAAGATGATAGATGCCCGACACATCCATATAGTCGGCACGACGCAGAAGTTCATAGTATTTGCAGAAAGCCTCAATCACCTTCTGCAGCACCTCTTCCCTATCCACCTCATGACCCAGAATCTGAGCCAGAGATACAGGGTTGGGCGCATCGCTGTGGAACTCAGTCTGATTGACATCAATGCCGATACCGAAGATGCAGCGCTTGATGCCCTTGGAGTCGATGGAAGTCTCTATCAGCGTGCCACTGATTTTCTTGTCATACCAGTACACATCATTCGGCCATTTCAGCGTAATGCCGTCCGTATAGGAATCAAGAGCATCCTTCACGGCGAGCGCACCAGCCTCGGAAAGGAGGAACTGCTGGCGCAAAGGAACCCACTTAGGACACATCATCATACTGAAGAGGAGGTTCTTGCCCGGCTCACTCTCCCAGGTATGCACGCCCTGTCCCCTGCCTGCTGTCTGATAGTCAGCAACGGCAATGGTCAGCGCATCTTCATCGTAAGTATCCAAATTCTTCAGGAAGGCATTCGTGGAATCCACTTCCTTTAATCGTATAATTTTCTTTTCCATGTCTATATAATAATGTATAGCGAATCACAACGGGTTATCCAATCAGCAACGGGTTGAAGGCATCCACAAGATGCTCGATGCGTTTCACCTGATGGCCTACCCCTACCACGGTAACAATATCAAAGCGAAGTTCTTTTTCTACCTTCTGTTCCTTGACGTAAGTATTGGCGGCTATTGCCAGATTACGCATCTTCCTGACATCTACGGCTTCCTCGGGCTGCTGGTATTCTTCACCCGAACGGGTCTTTACTTCTACCACAACCAGCGTCTTACCATCGGCGAAACGGCTAGGATATCCAGATCCCGCTTGCCGGCTTTCCAGTCTCTGTCGATGACGACATAGCCTTCATTCTCGAGATAGAGCGTAGCCTCGTCTTCTCCCCATTTGCCTAATTCATTATGCTCTGCCATAGTCTATTTCCTTTATTTTGCACCAAAAGATGCTTTTACCTTGCAAAAATAACAAAAAAAGTCCACACTTCAAACTTTTTTATGTAATTTTGCACGAAAAACAATGGAAGATATTAAGAATAAAGACGAAGCATACATGCGCCGTGCTCTGATGGAGGCTCAGGCGGCATTCGATGAAGACGAGATTCCGGTAGGCGCCATCATCGTTTGTAAAGACCGGATCATATCGCGTGCCCACAATCTTACGGAGATGCTGACCGATGTTACGGCTCATGCCGAAATGCAGGCCATCACTTCGGGAGCCAACATGCTGGGAGGAAAATACCTGAAAGACTGCACCCTCTACGTTACGGTAGAACCTGCGTGATGTGCGCCGGAGCGCTGGGATGGGCACAGATCAGCCGCGTGGTATATGGTGCCAGCGACGGAGAAAAGGGGGTATACAAAATATGGCGCCGATGCACTGCAATCCTAAGACGGAACATCGTTACAATCGGGCGGTAA
>ENA-OQDW01000593-OQDW01000593.1-human-gut-metagenome-genome-assembly--contig:-NODE-593-length-14725-cov-1.352651_pt1 | contig 14725 bp, 14 predicted proteins | sample MGYA00242784_ERZ504613 | MGnify/ENA primary metagenome ERZ504613 (study PRJEB26092, sample SAMD00036330) | human gut metagenome | host: Homo sapiens | study: EMG produced TPA metagenomics assembly of... | reverse complement strand
CGTGCGAAATGTTGGTCACAAAGTCTATGTGTGCCTGATTTATCTCCCTTTGGTACTTGACCAATGCCAGTCTCTCCTCTTGTGTCCGCCAACGTATAATTAGCCGGATGACCAGTAGCACCAGCCCGATACCGACCAGCCAGTATAACACAATAACCAAGGGCGTAGCCCATGGTGCAGGGTGAACAACCACCTCCTTGGTCAGTTCGTTCTTGCACCACTCTCCGCTCAGTATGCGAGCTTTCACCTTGAACGTATATTTTCCGGTAGGCAGGTTGGAATAGGCCACCCGCTTGTTGGAACCAGCGTCAATCCAGTTCTTGTCGAAGCCCTCTAGCATATAGGCATAGTTCAGCAGAGAACCCGCCTCTAACTTTAATGCCGAATAGTAGAACGTAACTGTATTCTCCCGATAAGACAACGATAGTTTTTCCTCGCTCTTATTATGTATTCCCCCGTTCACCAATATCATGTCCAGATTCAGCGGGATATCTGGTTCTTTCTCGATGGGTACATCCGGATAAATGACTGTAATGCCACCCGAGCCTCCGAAAAACAAGATACCGTCTGGTGCCACTGCCGCACAATTCAGCGCATACAGCTTCCCCTTGCAGAAGTAGTTATCATATAAATAAGAAAATGTTTTTTCCTGCACATCATACTTTCCTATATGCGTAGACGAACTAAACCAGATGTTCCCTTCCTTGTCTTCGATTACTGCCTTCAAGCTGTTGTCTATCAGTCCCGACGATAAATCAAACCGCTCCAGCCATTGTGTGCGTGGGTCGTAATGCACCAGCCCGGTATTGTAAGTCCCTATCCAGTACGTATTGTTCCTATCGATAATAAGTGAATTCGGGTTGGGCAAATAAAGAGAATCCAACGGGATGAACTGTTGGTCTTCACCAAATTTATAGATACCGTTGGCCACCGTATAGAGAATCATTGTACCGATGGGCGCAATGTCTGCAACTGCGAAAACGAAATGCTGCCCGGTGCATACCGGTAAGTGAACTTCCCGTCGGCCGCCAGCGTGGCAAATCTATCAGCCAGCGTAACCCAAATACGTCCTTCCTTGTCTTCACTGATGGAAACACATTGGCCGGGAAGGTATAATGGTTCTCTTCCCGTACGATTTCCCTCCCGGATAGCATACTGCCGCACCTCCGAACGGTTCCGGATGACCCACAACCTATTCTTCGAGTCAATAAAAATATGCCCGTAAAGGCCACCATCTGCCAAGTGGAAAGCTATCTTATCACCACCTATATCATAACTGGCAATATCGTGCGAGGAGCGCATCCACAAATAGCCCTCATAGTCGAACAAAAGATTTTTCACGAAGGGGTCTTCCAAGCGTTCGAAGATGGACGACAAATTGTTAAAGCTGCCTTTTCGGGATAATAGTGAAAGTCGTTCTCTTGATCAGACAGCCATATTCCGTTGTTTGTATCGATGAAACAGACATATCTATCCCCCTTCAACTGTTGCTGCACATGGATACGTGTCAACACCCGTCGAGCCACATCGTAACGGTACATTCCCTCACCCGAAATACCTATCAGCAGGAAGTTTTGCCAATAAGGAAGCACGAAGTGTATTTTTTTGTTCTGTGTAGCCTCCATAAAGTCAGTAGGTAAAAGCAGTTCTTCCCACGTCTTTGCGTCATAACACAATAATCCTTTACTTGTAGTCACCCACATGTGGTGGCTGGCGTCTTCCACAATACTTTCTATATAGGTATCCTTAGAGCCATTCAGCGTCCGCAACAAGTTCAAGTCTCTGTCCAATATATAAATATCTGTGGCATGGTGCCTAGCGTTGGCCGTCCACACTTGCTTTTGACTGGAAATGGTAATAGCACCGACTATGCTCATGCCTGGTTGTAGATAATATTTTTCCTCTTTCAGCGTCTGCTTGTTCACCTTGGCCACCCCCTTACGATCAGTAATAATGAGCCACTCGTTATCCAGATCCAGCACACGCCCTATGGGATTGAAGCCTACCTGTTGCGGATGTCTGAATATACCATCCTCCCACACGCACAATCCGCATTCATTTGACATCCACAAACGGTTATTGGCATCAAACATTAAATTATCCACATAGTCGCTATTGAGCGCTGTGGACTCTTCTTGCGCATAATATACAGTATAATTCGAACCGCTGAAACGGTTCAACCCGTGATTGGTCCCTATCCAGATGTAGCCTTTGGGATCTTCGGCAAACGAAGTAATGAAGTTACTTGATATCTGTTCTACCAGCGGAAACTGGGCTGGCAGGGGTACAGACCACAACATCAGTAATAAGGCATAAATACCTTTCCATTGCAGTTTGAGTTTTTTCATACAAGTAGTATGTCATTTAAGGTTCACGTGAAACATCAGTATTCTTTTTCTCTGTACAAAATTATATAAAACGAGCGATAATCAAAATATATCCTTGCTTTTGTCAAAAAGTACATGAGCAATAAATGGGGTTCCAACTTAGAGATTAGCGGTTAGTGATGGGTGGATACAAGTAAGAAAGGCTTATTAGGAATATATAGGCAAAGACTTGTCTCAATGTTGAAATCATACGCTTTAAACAACATTAAGTAGATTTTGATAAATCAATTAAAGATTTTGATAACATTATACAAACGATTTTCACCACATTTGGGGCGATAAAAGACCAAATGTTATGCGAATAAGTAAATCTGGTATTATGAAGTTGAAGACGGTTTCCTTACTATGTGTAGGAAGCGTTTTGCTGTGCGGCATTTTAGCTTGCTCCAACCAGGCCAAGCAGAGCACAGAGGAAAACAATGATGAACAACAATTGTTCATTGGTGATAACATTGCCGTAGCTCAGACCCAATACGGCAAAGTGAAGGGCTTTATATTAAAGGGTATCTACAATTTCCGTGGAGTGCCTTACGGGGCAAGCACGGCGGGTGAGAACCGCTTCATGCCTCCTCGAGAACCCGAACCGTGGGAAGGCATTCGACCTGCTGTATTCTGGGGTGACACAGCCCCACAAAAGACCAAGGGGAAGTATCGCAACAGTTACAGCACGCTTGTAGACCATTGGAACTATTATGATGTAAGCGAAGACTGCCTTATGTTAAATATTTGGACGCCCGGACTGACGGATAACAAGAAGCGTCCCGTGCTGGTGTGGCTACATGGAGGCGGCTTTACCAACGGTAATGGTATTGAACAAGATGGTTATAATGGCGAAAATATCAGCGTTATGGTGACATCGTGTTCGTATCCATCAATCATCGTTTGGGGCCTATCGGGTTTTCCGATCTTTCGGTGGCCGGTAAGGGATTCGAAGCATCGGGCAATGTGGGCATTCTCGACCTGGTCGCCGGCTTGAAATGGGTACACAACAATATCGGGCAATTTGGCGGAGACCCCGACAATGTCACTATCATTGGCCAATCGGGCGGTGGTTCCAAAGTGTGTACTCTGGTGGCCATGCCCGAAACGCAAGGGCTTATCCACAAGGCCATAGCTTTGAGCGGAAACTCTGCTGATGCCATTGACAAGAATTACAGTGCAGCCGTAGGCAAAGTAATCTTGCAGGAAGCCGGCTTGAAGCCTTCCGAAGCAAATAAATTACAGCAGATGCCGTGGCTCGACTATATTGAGTTAGCAAACCGTGCTATGGCCAAGTATAACGAACAAGCTGGTATTACCGGTCGCCGCAGCAACTTCGGTCCTATCGCCGACGGTACACATATTCCTATGGGCGGATTTTTTACCAATCCCTCAGCCCCCTCGGCCAACATCCCAATGATTTTCTGCACTACCAATTGCGAATTTTCCCTGAGTCGTGACAACTCCACTTTGGAGCAGATAGACAAGAAACAATTAGTTGAAATGATAAACCAGATGAAAGGTGGGAACGGTGACAAGATAGTCGACGCTTATGCCAAAGCCTTCCCAGACAAAAAGCCTATCGAGTTGCTTGGTTTAATATTGAGTTCACGTGAAAATGTCATTGCTACAGCCAACCAGAAGCTGACACAAAAGGCCCCGGTCTATTTGGCATGGTTCGGTTGGAATCCTCCTTGTTCGACGGCCGCATGCGCGCCTTCCATTGTCTGGACATCTGCTTCTGGCTGAAGAACACCGACTTAATGATTACCCATACAGGCGGTGGTAAGCGTCCGCGCGACCTTTCTATGAAAATGACCGATGCTTTGTTGAACTTCATGCGCATCGGCAATCCCAATTGTGCAGGCCTGCCCGAATGGCCACAGTACACAGCTGAGAAGGGTGCCACGATGATGCTCAACGATGTCTGTGAGGTGGTTTACGATCCGATAGGGAAGCACGTGAATCCTTAAAATAAAGCTCTTCATTTTTTCTCTAAAGATTGTTGCACTATACAACGTGAGAGATATGTTGAAAAGTAGTTTTGTGTGAACCCTAAAACACGAAAGAGAATGTATTATCCTTAATATTAACCTTATAATTAAAATGTGAGAAATGCATATGAAAAAAAGTGTAATTTTATGTTTTTGCAACGTAGTTTTGTCACTCGTACTAACACTTGCTTGTATACAAGCAGTTCCGGTACAAGCATCTCCTCTGCAGTCAAAGACGATTACGGGAGTAATAACATCGGGTACGGACGGTTTTCCCTTGATTGGAGTAAGTGTCCAAGTACAAGAAAATTCTACCGGTAGTATCACTGACCTTGATGGTCGATACTCAGTGCAAGCCAGCGAAGGGCAGACCTTGGTCTTCTCTTACATTGGCTTTAAGTCGCAAACCATCAAGATAGGCACATCTTCTATCATTAATGTGGTACTGATAGAAGACAATGAAATGTTGGACGAAGTCGTGGTTGTGGGCTATGGTGTCCAAAAGAAAAAGTTAGTGACAGGTGCCACCGTCCAGGTAAAAGGCGACAAAATCGACCGAGCTGAACACCACCAATCCTTTGCAGGCCATGCAGGGACAGACACCTGGTGTAAACATCACTTCTATTTCCGGCCAACCGGGTGAAAGCCTCAAGGTTAGCATCCGTGGTTTGGGTACCATAGGTAATGCTGAACCATTGTATCTGATTGATGGCGTTCGCGGTGACATCTCCAACCTGAACCCTGCCGACATCGAAAGTATCGACATCTTGAAGGATGCCGCTTCCGCTGCCATCTACGGTGCGCAGGCAGCCAACGGTGTAGTGTTGGTGACGACCAAGAACGGTAAGGAAGGTAAGGCTGTAGTGTCATTCGACGGTTACTTCGGTGTACAGAACGTGGCAAAAGAAGTGAACTTATTGAATACCGAACAGTACATGATGATTATGGACGAGTCGCACCGCAACTCTACCGGTTCTGGATATAATTGGAGCGGCTATAAGTCTATTTATGATGCAAACGGTAATCTCTATGATGTAGATTGGCTGGACAAAATGTTTGAAGACAATGCTCAAATGCAGAGTTATACCCTTGGTATTACGGGTGGTTCAACGGTTTCCCAATATGCCATTTCGTTGGGTTACATGTCACAGGAAGGTATTGTTGGCGGTAAGGACGTGTCTAACTTCTCCCGTTACAACTTCCGCATCAACTCTGAGCACAAGTTATTCAAAAATCTACTGAAGGTGGGAGAACAAGTTAGCTTCGTTTACCGTGATAAGACTGGTGTCGGCGTAGGCGGCCAATACGATAACTCGTTGCGTGGCGCTTACGAAATTGCTCCATTTGTTCCCATTTACAGCGATAACAACATTTACGACATGCCCTACAATGATACCTCCAATTCCGATTGGAATCAGGAAAGCGGTAACCCTTATGGTTTAATGATGATGCGCCATAATCAAAACAAAAACGTCTTCTTCTCCGGCAACGCTTATGCCGAATTGCAGCCCATCAAGAACCTGAAAATTCGTACTGTATTCGGTGCTAACTACAGTACCAATGAATACCGCAACTTCAACCCGATATACCAATTCGGTTCTACAAGCCGTAATACTAATACCAGTGTTACCCAAAATATGCAGCATGTATTGGAACTTACATGGACCAATACGGCTACTTATGACTGGAAAGTTAATGACCATGCCTTCAATGCCTTGATCGGTATGGAGTCCTACCAATACAATGGCACTTACTTAAGTGGTAGCAATTCTTCCTTGAAAGAAGGATTCGACGATTGGGAACATGCTTACATCAGCAATGGTACAGCTTCTTCTACTGCCAGTGGTTTAGGTGTCAGCGGTTATCCATTGGATGAAAACCGTACGGTCTCTTACTTCGTCCGCTTTGGTTGGAACTGGAAAGAGACCTACATGCTGAACGCTACGGTACGTGCCGACGGTTCTTCCAAGTTTGCCCGTGGCCATCGTTACGGTTATTTCCCATCCATCTCCGCAGGCTGGATCATGACCAACGAGAAATTCATGGAAAGTACCCGTAGCTGGCTCGACTACTTTAAGCTACGTGTCAGCTGGGGACAAGTAGGTAACCAAAACATTGATAACTACCAATACTTAGCACCTATCACGTCGCAATATATATATTACTATTTCGGTAACTCGCATCAAAATTCGTCTACCGAAGCTGCGGCATTAGGTAACAACTGGGGCGCTTATCCCAGCCGTTTGGCCAATGAAAAGTTGACATGGGAAACTTCTGAACAGACCAATATCGGCTTCGACGCTCGCTTCTTCGACAGCCGTTTTGGTGTGAACTTTGATTTCTATATGAAGACAACAAAGGATTGGTTACTCACAGCTCCTATTCTGAATACGGCTGGTACAGGCGCACCTTACATCAATGGTGGCGATGTAAAGAACACCGGTGTGGAACTGGCTTTGACTTGGGATGACACGTTAGGTAAGGACTTTAAATATAACATCTCACTGAACGGTTCCTACAACAAGAATGAGGTAGGTAACATTCCTACCAGCGATGGTATCATCCATGGTGCAGGCGATGAGTTGTACAACAATGCCAGCGAATTCTACCGTGCAGAAAATGGCCAACCTATCGGTTATTTCTGGGGCTATAAAACTGCCGGTATCTTTCAAAATACACAGGAAATAGATGAATGGCGTGCCGCAGGAACGGTATCCTGCAGTCTAATGTACAGCCGGGCGATGTGCGCTTTGTGGACCGAAACCATGACGGTCAAATCAACGACAAAGATAAGGTGAACTTAGGCAACGGTACTCCTGATTTCACGTTGGGTTTGAACTTGGGCTTCGTTTACAAAGGCTTCGATTTCTCCATCGTGGCAAACGGCGCCTTTGGCCAGCAGATTGTGCAGTCTTACCGTAACCACACCCGTCCTACACCAAACTACACCACAGCTATCCTTGACCGGTGGCACGGTGAAGGCACCAGTAACCGGATTCCGCGCGTTACAGATAGCAACATCAACTATCAGTTCTCTGACCTATTTATACAAAATGGTGACTACCTGCGCCTAAGTACCCTTACGTTGGGTTATGATTTCGCCAAATTATTCAAGGGCAAAGCAGTCAGCCAAGCTCGCCTATACTTTCAGGTACAAAACCTATTCATCATTACCGGGTACGACGGTATGGATCCAGAAATCGGTTTCGGTTCTTCCAACAATTCTTGGGTATCGGGCCTAGATTATGGTTATTATCCGCGCCCCCGTACTGTTCTTGTAGGTGTAAATCTTAAATTCTAATTTATAAAAATACGTATGAATATGAAAAATATTAGGTCTAACATAATTGCAGCAGGCATTTTATGCCTGAGTTTGGGAATGACTTCTTGCACTAAGGCTTCTTGGATGTGGAATCAAAGACCGAATCTACGACAGGAAATTTTTATAAAACAGAGCAAGATGCCTATCGTGCCTTGTTGGGCTGCTACGATGGTTATAGACGTGCAACATGTGGTAGCGCTGTCAATTTCTTGGTTAGCGCCGAAGTAATGGGGTATGAATGTTTCGGCGGTTCCGGTGCTTCCGATGGTAACGGTATGCGTGTGACCGATCGCTTTGACCTCTCAGAAATGCCTTCTTCTACAGGTTCCAGTTGGTCTGGTTATTATGCAGGCATTTATCGTTGCAACGAATTAATCACACGCGAAAATAGCATTCAATGGAACGAAACGGGTAGCATGCATACTCAGTATATGGCCGAGTGCCATGCCATCCGTGCCTTCTTATATTTCGATGTGGTACGTCAGTTTGGTAACATTCCTTTGCTTACCAAACCTACTGATGAAAATATACCGCAGGCAGATCCCGCTGACGTGTATAAGCTGATTTTCGATGACCTGAAGTTTGCCATCGAAAATATTCCGGCAAACGCTTATCCCAAAGCTGAATCGGAAACAAACGATGGCAAGATTACCAAATATGCTTGCGAGGCCATCTTGGCACGTGCTTATTTGTACTACACCGGTTATTATGGTCAAGAGCCTGAAGGCGTGACCAAGGCTGATGCGTTAGCCGCTGTGGAAGACATTATTTCTTCAGGTCAATACGCTTTGATACCCGAATACCGGCGTTTGTGGCCTGCCGCTTGTGCCCAAAAAGCAGAAGTAGGTGATATGACTACCCTATATGGCGATTATGCCGGTGATGGTAATAACGAGACAGTATTAACCGTAAAATGTACAGCCAGTGTTAACTGGTCTGGTTTGGACGGTAACCGTTGGCAAGTAAACATTGCTTTGCGTACCTCAACAGGTGTGGCTCCTTATGCACAAGGTTGGGGATATGCTACAGTAAATCCTAAATTCGTTGAGGAATATGAGGATGGCGATACTCGGCGTACAGCTTCTGTGATTGATATAAAAGGCGAGGGATTGGAAGACAATCAGTTGGTTCAAACTTGTATTGTCCAATCGCAGGAATACACCGGTTACTATATCAAGAAGTATGCTCCATTGGCCTTTGCCGATGGTACACATGCTGGTATGGAAAACGGTACGGGTAACTTGATGATTTCAAACCACCAGGATTATGTTCAAGTTCGCTATGCCGACGTGTTACTAATGGCAGCTGAGTTGGGTAGCCTAATGCGCAACAGTATTTCAACATGGTTCGCGAACGTGCCTTTAAGGATAAAGATGGCAACACCTCTCCGTTATACACCGAAAAACAAGCTACGAAAGAAAACATAATGCGCGAACGTCAGTTTGAAATTTGCTTTCGAAGGCATTTAACTATTACGACTTGCTACGCCAAGGCATAGACTATGCGGCTGCCCAATTAGCCAAACAAAACGGCGTTGAAGTGATGACAGCGGGTGCTCCTGCTACCATCTCGTTCAATCCTCAGAACTTTATAAACAAGGCAGGTTTGATGATGGTCAACACGAACCAGATTCTATTATCTGACGGTGTTTTGAAACAAAATCCTGGTTGGTGATAAGAGCCATATGCTTATAATATGAAATTTAATGAGAGTGTAAAAAAACAGGAATGCCGTTTGCGACTGGTTGTCATTTTGACACCTTCATCAAGACTATCCGTTTCTGTACATTTTTAAAGTGAGAAAACAAAATTTGCTACATATTAAGGTTTACAAACTCAATTTATGTAATCATGAAAATGAAATCTTTATTTGTTGTGTTGTGCCTCACGATGGCTTATCTATCGGTCGGAGCGCAGAAAATTTACAAATTTCAGAACACGAAACTATCGGACGAAAAGCGTATTGACGCCTTGCTGGAAGAACTTATGCTGGAGGAAAAAATTGCTTTACTCGGCAGCGACCTAGCGGTGCCCCGTTTGGGCATACTTTCTTGCCGCCACCACGAGGGCCTACATGGATTGGCCTTGGGTGGTCCTGCTGCTTGGGGAGGACGTAAGAAAGGTGAAGATGGAAAAATAATTCCTACTGATAGACCTACGACTATTTTCCCACAATCATATGGACTGGGCGCTACGTGGGATGTGGACTTAGTGAAAAAAAGTAGGTGAGCAGGCTTCCCTTGAAGCGCGCTACTACATGCAACGTCCTGAAGACAAGCGTACAGCCTTGGTAATGCGTGCTCCGAATGCCGACTTGGCACGCGATCCGCGCTGGGGACGCACGGAAGAAAGCTACGGAGAGGATGCCTTCCTTACTGCCAGACTGACAGTAGCCAATATCAAAGGCTTGCAAGGTGATAACCCACGCTATTGGCGTACTGCCGCCCTGATGAAACATTTCCTGGCCAACAGTAACGAAGATCGCAGAGACAGCACATCAAGCAACTTCGATATGCGCCTATTCTACGAATATTATGCTTATCCTTCTACAAAGGCATTACCGAAGGCGAAGCCATGCTTTTATGGCTGCTATAACGGATGGAACGGCCCGGCCATGTGCGTACATCCTTGCTTGAAAGAAATTACTCGCGACAAATGGGGCAACAACGGCATTATCTGGCACGGATGGCGGAGCACTGAAGCTGCTAGTCAATGCCCACCATGCCTATCCCACTATGGCCGAAGGAGCGGCTGCGGTGGTAAAGGCTACTACAGGACAATTCTTGGATGTTTATAAGCCTATATTGAGGAAGCTTTAGAAAAGGGTTTACTGACTGAGAAAGACATTGACAAAGCTATTCGTGGCAACCTATACGTAGCCTTAAGGCTAGGATTGCTGGACGGAAAAGATTCTGCAGACCCTTATAAGAACATCGGTACCATCCCAACGAAGTGCCTCCTTATGAACGTGAGGAAGCCAAACAATTAGCACGCGAGGTGACGGCCAAGTCGGTGGTGCTGCTGAAGAACAGTAAGAATCTTCTGCCCCTCAATGCCTCCAAGCTGAAGAAGATAGCCGTAATAGGCCTTATGCCGATAAGATTGTGCAAGACTGGTATAGCGGCACACCGGCATATGAGATTACTATCTTAGAGGGCATTCGCAACGCCATGAAAGATGGACAAACAGAAGATTTATGCTACCAACAATTGCAATAGATGAAGCCGTAAATGCGGCCCGGGAGGCTGATGTAGCTGTGGTATGCGTAGGAAACCATCCGTATGGCACACGTCCTGACTGGTTCTTCTGCCCCGTGCCGAGCGACGGACGAGAAGCTGTGGATAGAAAGTCGCTGATGCTGCCCGATGAAGACTTGCTGAAGCAGGTGTACAAGGCCAATCCCAACACTATCTTGGTACTAGTTAGCAGCTTCCCATACACCATCAACTGGAGTCAAGAAAATCTGCCAGCCATTTTGCACATTACGCATTGCAGTCAAGAACAAGGCAACGGTTTGGCCGATGTCTTGTTTGGTAAGGTCAACCCCTCTGGACATACCACTCAAACATGGGTGAAGGACATTACCGACCTACCCGACATGATGGATTATGACATTCGTAACGGACGTACCTACATGTACTACAAGGATGATGTGCTTTATCCCTTCGGCTATGGCTTGAGTTATACTACATTCGACTACCAGCAAATCAAGTCTGTCAAGCAGGACAAGGATAAGGTTACCGTAACCGTGTTGGTAAAGAATTCGGGTAGCCGCGACGGTGAGGAAGTGGTGCAGCTGTATGCCAGCTATCCGGAATCAAAGGTAGAACGCCCGATGAAGCAACTGAGGGCATTCAGTAAGGTGCCTATCGCAGCCGGTGATACAAAGGAAGTGGTGCTTGATATTCCCAAGGAGGATTTCGCTTATTGGGATGAAATTCAAGATAAGTTCGTTGTGGAGCCCGGTAAGGTAAAACTACTTATCGGTGCCTCTTCAGCAGATATCCGTCTGGAAGGTGAAGTTACTTTATAGAACAGTTATTAGAGTTGAGTAAAAAGATTGTGATAGACAATGCAGAATCCGCACGCAGTCTGTCCTTTGCATAACTGTGTGTGGATTCTTTTCTATGCCTGCCTTTGAATATACAGACAACCTGAATGAAGAAACAGACAAGTATCAAGTGAACCATTGACAAAAACAACGAAGCTGGTGAAAAGCAGCTTTGCCGACAAATGTTCATCTTTGTAATAAAAAAATTCATTGCGTATGAAAACAGTTAAAGTTGAAATCAGGAAGGCATCTCCCTGCTTTACGCGGGTATTTTCGTGTATACCTTTTCCGCTTGCTCTGCCGGAAGGACGGAGCAACAACCGAATAGTGTTTCGCAAGACGAACAACAGTTATATATAGGAGATTCCATTGCCGTAGCACAGACTCAGTATGGCAAAGTGCGCGGCTATCTATTAAGAGATATATACACCTTCTGTGGCATACCGTATGGGGCAAGCACGGCGGGCGAAAACCGTTTCATGCTCCCCGCGAACCCGAGCCTTGGGAGGGCATCCGTCCAGCGGTCTTTTGGGGCGATACGGCTCCGCAGATTACGACAGGCAAGTACCGCAACACATACACTACATTTACCGACCATTGGAATTACTATGGCGTCAGCGAGGACTGTCTGATGCTAAACATTTGGACGCCCGCCTTGGCCGACACGAAGAAACGCCCTGTGCTGGTATGGATTCATGGAGGCGGTTTTACAAATGGCAATAGCATTGAGCAAGACAGCTATCGGGGCGAGAATCTTAGCCGCTACGGAGACATTGTATTTGTTTCATTAAACCATCGACTGGGCTCTATCGGCTTCAGTGACTTTTCAGAGGTGGATGAGAAGAAGTTTGCCGAGTCGGGCAATGTTGGTATCCTCGATTTGGTGGCCGGCCTGAAGTGGGTACACAACAACATCGCACAATTCGGAGGTGATCCGAGCAACGTCACCATCATGGGCCAGTCGGGCGGCGGAGCTAAAGTGTGCACGCTGGTAGCCATGGCCGAGACAAAGGGGTTGTTGCACAAGGCCGTAGCCTTGAGTGGAAACATCACGGGGGCAATAGATAACAATTACAGTACCGAACTGGGTAAATACATCCTAAAAGAGGCAGGTTTACCACCTTCGCAAATAAACAAATTGCAAGAAATACCTTGCTCGACTACATCGTCCTGGCCAACCGAGCAGCCGCTAAGTATGACAAGCAACTAGGCGGCAATGGCATGATGCGTGGTTCTTTTGGGCCTGTGGGTGATGGCTTCCACATCCCGATGGATACATTTTATACCGATCCGGAAGCTCCCTCGGCCCATGTCCCCATGCTATTCAGCACCACTACATGCGAGTTCTCCATAAGCCGCGACAATGCTACCCTCGAAAAAATGAATAGAAACGCAACTGGTGGAAATGGTGGACAAAATGAAAGGTAAAAACGGTGAGAATATTGTATTGGCTTATGAAAAAGCATTTCCCGACAAGAAACCTATTGAATTGCTCGGCTTGATAATGAGCTCCCGTGAGAAAGTGATTGAAGCCATCAATGCCAAGGCACAACAAAGCGCACCGGTCTATTTAGCATGGTTCGGCTGGGAGCCACCCTTATTCGACGGGCGCATGCGTTCCTTCCATTGTCTGGACATCAGTTTCTGGCTGAAGAATACCGACGTTATGCTTACCATACGGGGGAGGCAAGCGTCCGCGCGACCTCTCCACGAAGATGACCGACGCTTTACTGAGCTTCATGCGTACGGGTAGCCCCAATTGCACAAGCCTGCCTGAATGGCCGCAATATACACCGGACAAGGGAGCCACGATGATGTTGAACGACCAGTGCGAAGTAGTCTACGACCCTGACCGCGAAGCACGCAAAGTGTTAACAGAGTAAACCAAGCATTTTTCCTATTGTCCTATTAGAGTAGGACAATAGGAAAGGCAATACATATCGGCTACCATCCGGTTGCTTCCGTACCATGAGATAGCTGTCTTATTTATAATCTTAAAATTAATTCCAATGAAGAGTAAATTCATTTTAACAGCATTTTTTTGTGTTTGCGGCATAATGCCTATGGCAGCACAATGGCAACGTACGCCTACCCCTAACGACACGCTCCAATCAGTCAAAGTGCTGAGTGACGGCAGGATAGCATTGAATATCTACGCACCCCAAGCCAAGAAAGTAGACATCGAGGGTGACATTATTCCTTGGGGAAAGAAGCCAGATGTGATGAAATCGGTCTCTGGTGTATGGACGGTGACCGTACCTCCAGTAAAAGCTGGAGCCTACCGCTACCACTTTATAGTAGATGGTGTGAAAGTGTTCGATCCCAAGTCTCCCGAGGCACATGAAATCTCAGCCGTACTGAAAGTGGAGGCAAAAGATGGCGATTTTTTCTCCATGAAGGAAGATGTTGCCCATGGTGCAATAGCTCAACGTTATTATCACTCAAAGACTCTGAAGACTACCCGTCGCCTGCACGTATGGACGCCAGCGGGTTATGAGAAAAGTGTGGAAAAATTGCCGGTGCTCTACCTGATACATGGCGGAGGTGATACTGACCTTGCTTGGCCTACGGTAGGCTGCGCAGGCAACATACTCGACAATTTACTAGCCGAGAACAAAATGCAACCCATGATTGTGGTGATGCCCAACGGCTCCATTGCCACAGAAAACCTAATGGACGAAGTACCTCTATTTGCCAAAGACCTGATGAATGACATCATCCCTTACATCGAAGCCAACTACCGTGTACTGACCGACAAAGACCATCGTGCCTTAGCAGGCCTCTCCATGGGCGGCATGGAAACTTTGGAAGCAGGCTTGAATCACTACAAAGAATTCGGCTACTTATGGGTATTGAGCTCTGGATGGTTTGAGACGAACAAGAAAATGTACGCCGAACGCAGCACCTACCTCAAGACCATCGCTCAAGACTTCAACCACACAGTGCACGCCTTGCATTTCACGCAAGGTGGTCCAGAGGACATCGCTTACAAC
>ENA-OQDW01000592-OQDW01000592.1-human-gut-metagenome-genome-assembly--contig:-NODE-592-length-14730-cov-2.105458_pt1 | contig 14730 bp, 9 predicted proteins | sample MGYA00242784_ERZ504613 | MGnify/ENA primary metagenome ERZ504613 (study PRJEB26092, sample SAMD00036330) | human gut metagenome | host: Homo sapiens | study: EMG produced TPA metagenomics assembly of... | reverse complement strand
TCTTCGTTACTTCCTACCTCAATACCGAGGATCAAACAGTAGCAGGCCAGATAAGCAGGGTGATGATTGGATGAATCTTCTTTAAGTCCCGTTTCCGTAAGAGGTAGCCCAGCAGCATTCCTGTGAGCATTAGTCCGATGATTGTAAACATTGTCTGTATGGTTTTGTGAATAGATGGAAAGCTGTCTTACCCTCAAAAGCACCTCCTGTTCAAAGAGGGGGAGGCGCTTCTGAGGTTTGACAATTGCAAAATTACTTCATTTCCAAATATCTTTGGTTCTCTTTCACTCCTTTTTCTTGTGCAGGGCATAAGCGGAATGAGAATTCCATCTTACGGGCAGGAATCAGGTATGGTTGATGCGGGTAGGCTCCCCAACTGGTATCTCCACCCACACCCATCTGCTTGAAGTCTATGTTCCAAGTCACCATATCTTTGGGTTGGATGTCTGAGATATGGCGTTGTGACTTGCGTGTGCCGGGTTCATCCAAATCTTCTGTCGGGAAGAGGTAGGCACTGCCGCTGATTGTGGGTGCACCGATAACCATCAGGCCATTGCCTTTCAAATCGGTGAGGCTCATCCAACGTACATCGGTCTTGTTGCCGTTTTCTTGTGGACGGTCATAGGCGAAGTACTGTTCGGCTACGCTACCTTTGTACAGACCCACGAAGGAAGAACCGTTGCGGTCGCAATAGTTCTCGTGCGGACCTCGACCTAGCCATGCCATTTGGTCGTATTGCTTGTTCAGGGTGATGCTCACACCCATGCGGGGCATCAAAGGTAAAGTGTCGTTGGCAGGAATGAAAGTACAGTTCACATCGAGGCTGCCTCTCGGTGAGAAGCGGTAGCGGACAATGAATTCCGAACCGGCAACTTCTTCGGGCAGACGGTAGTGTGACACTACTTCATAGCCATCTTTGTCGAGCGCTGTTTTCTCCAATGAGGTGAGTTTGGCGCCACGTCCGGCTTCACGCCACGGGCGCAGGGTCTTGTTCATGTCGTTGCCCATGTCATTGTCCGTCACCGGACGCCAGAAGTTGGGACGCAGTGCTTCCTTAATCATCTCTTCCTTGCCTTCCTTGAACGAGCAGAGTGCTCCGGTGGCTTTGTCGAATCCTACACTGACATTTCCGGCAGTGAGGACAAGCAGGGCTTCGCTGTCGCTTGCTGTCACGTTGCCTGAGGCAGCTTTGGGGGTAACAGCCTTATAGAAGGGAAGCTTCACTTGTTCGGCAGCCAATTGTGTACCGGCCTTCAGCAGACCCTCGTCGCGCTTCTGGCTGGCATAGAAATTCAGGTAATATTCTACTCCTTCGGTGGAATGTATGGTGGGGAACTGTGTCCGGAATACGCCTGTCTGTTGGGCGGGCAAATCTACATTATCTATGCGTCCTTGTGCCAATACTTCGCCGTTGCCTTCCAAACGCCAAGTGAAGTCAAAGTCATTCAGGTTGGTGAAGAAGAACTTGTTTCTAAGCTCTACCAATCCTTCGTGATAATCGAGCAATCTGAAAGCCATATTCTGGTACACCCGTTTCACTTCATGTATGTGGGGCTTCAATGTGCGGTCTGCGGCAATCAGGCCGTTCATGCAGAAGTTGGCCGAGCTTGGAGTGCCTTCGGGGGCAAGGTCGCCGCCGTAGGCCCAGTAGAACTTACCGTCGTCGGTCTTGTTGTAAAGACCCTGGTCCACCCAGTCCCAGATGTGACCGCCTTGTAGAGAAGGGTACTTCTCGATGATGTCCCAGTAGTCTTGCAGATTGCCCACACTATTACCCATAGCATGAGCGTATTCGCAGAGGATGAGGGGCATGGTGGCAGATAGAGAGCATGGTTTATCAACACGTCTATCTTCTTGTACATGGGGCAGAAGATGTCGGTGAAAGGACGGTTTTTGCCAGAGTCCTCGGAGTGTACGGGGCGTTGGGAACGGTCGTGGGCATGAATCCAAGCATAGGTGGCTTGGAAGTTACAGCCTGAGCCGGTTTCGTTGCCCAATGACCAAATAATGACGCAGGGGTGGTTCTTGTCGCGTTCAAACATACGTTCTGTACGGTCGATGAAAGCCTTCTGCCATTCGGGTTGGTTGGCGAGGCATTGGTCGGGTTTGTAGCCCATGCCGTGGCTTTCGATGTTGGCCTCGTCCACTACATACATGCCGTAGATGTCGCACAGTTCATACCAGCGCGGGTCGTTGGGGTAGTGGGAGGTGCGCACGCTGTTGATGTTGTTTTGTTTCATCAGTTCCAGGTCGCGTATCATGGAGGCTTCGTCCACTACATGGCCGTGGTAAGGGTCGTGTTCGTGGCGGTTTACGCCCTTGATGTAGACGGGTTGCCCGTTGACGAGTAACTGTGCATGTTTGATTTCCGATTTGCGGAATCCGATGTTGCGGCAGATGTACTGTGTCTGGCCGTTGGCACGCAGTGTAATCATCATCTGGTATAGGTTGGGCTTTTCAGCACTCCACAGTAGGGGCGTTTCGATGTGTTTCAGGAAGTGCAGCTTGTTGTCTTTGGCGCGTTGGCGTTCAGTGTAGATGACTTTTCCCTCTTTGTCCGTCAGGCTCACTTCCACTTCGGCACCTTTTACCTTGGGCGTTTGAGTACGTTGGGAGTTTTGGGCATTGTCCAGTTCCACATAGAGGTGGAAGTCGGCGTCCTTATACTCGTTGTCGAGGTCGGTCACTACTTCAAAGTCGCGCACGTGGATGTTGGGACGGGCATAAAGGTACACATCACGTTGTATACCGGCAAAGCGCCAGTAATCCTGATCCTCTAAGTAGTAGCCGTCGCTGAACTTGAATACCTGCACGGCAATCTCGTTCTGTCCGGTTACTGCATAGGGGGTGATATCGAACTCACTGGGGGTCTTGGAATCTTGCGAGTAACCCACCTTTTCACCGTTGACCCACACATAGAAAGCTGAGGCCACGCCTCCGAAGTGGAGGACGATTTGCTTGCCTTTCCAGTTGGCAGGGACGTTGAATGTGCGTTTGTAGGAACCTACGGGACTGTTTTCCACGGCAATGAGTGGCGGGTTGCGCTTGATGCCGTAGCCGGCACCTACATAGAAAGGATGGCCATAGCCTTCCATTTCCCAGTTGGCAGGCACTTTGATGTTGCCCCATCCGCTTACATCGTGGCCTTTTTCAAAGAAGTCCATCGGGCGCTGGTCCGAACGGGGAACAAACTGAAACTTCCAGGTACCGTTCAACGACTGAAAATATTCCGATTGACTCTTGTCGTTCTTCACTGCTTTCTCTTTGGTGGTGTAGGCCATGAAGGTGGCGGCAGAAGGCAGACGGTTGATGTGCAACACATCAAAGTTTTCCCAATCGTTGTCCGAGTGAGGATATTTGTCGGTTCTTACGGCGGTTTCCGCTTTCTTGGTGTCGCCCGTCTTGTTCATGGGTGTACCGTCGTACTGTGCAAATGCGCATAACGGTAGCATCAGTGCGAGGGTGCAGATTGAATGTATCTTATTCATATTCGTATGCTTTTAATGATGTATAATCGTTTGTCTTTTCAGACTTTTGAGAGTTGTTTTGCGTGAGAGTTACTCATCGAGCAGCATCTTGATGATACATGCCGAACTCCAGCCGAAGTTAGGCGAATTGAGCGCTTCGCCGGTCAGCGGGTTGTAGTTCTCGTGGATAGGGCCGTCGGTGGTGAGTCCTTGGGCGTTGTTGATGAACTTCTCAGTCAGTATGTCGGCTTCCCGGTCGAAACCATAGTTGCGCAGGCCGGTGATACCGAAGTACACTTGGTCTACCCAGACCGGGCCGCGCCAGTAGCCGCGCACGGGACGCAGGCGAGGATGGCTGATGTCCAAGGTACCCAATGGAAGGGTGGAGTTGAACTTCTGCGGGTCCATCATCTTCTGCATCACCTGTTTGGCCTGTTCGGGAGTGGCGATGCCTGCCCAGAGTGGCAGCCAGCATTCGGCACCCATCACTTTGATGTGCTCGCCGGTATCGATACGGGTGTCGTAGAAGAATCCGGTTTCCTTGTCCCACATCTTTGTCTGTACGAATTCCTTGATGACTTTGGCTTCGGCATTAAGCTGTGCCGCCAGTTCGGGCTTGTTCAGGAGGGTTGCCATTTCGGCGAGGATGGTCTTGTCTACGTAGAGGAACGAGTTCAGGCAGATGTTCTCCTGGTTCATGGACCATGCCTTCTCGCTGTTTTTCTGCATCACGGCATCGTCAAAGCGTACGCCGTTGTCCATGCCGCTTTCCCAACAGGCAGCAATGAGAGTGCCGTCGGTGGAACCGTATTCGCAGATGCCGTTGTGATTGTGGTCGCGCTCGGCATACCACCACTGATGGAACTTATAGAGCTTGTCGAACATTGTTTCGAGGAATTTCTTGTCGCCGGTAGCTTTATACACGTTCATGGCTCCCCAGGCGGCTACGGGCGGTTTGGCATCGCGCCAGTTATTGTATTTCTTGTTGTAGCTGATGAAGTCGGGCTACCATCGTGTCGTTGATAGTCGAAGAGGGTAATCATTTTCGCTTTTGGCTATCTCCTCGTTGAAATGTACGTTGCCCGAAGCAATCTTCCAGGAGTCCCACGACCAGATGCCGTTGATGAATCCGTTGTACGACGGGTTGCTGCCGCCATGCAGGATGTCACCGGCAGGGGTGCGGTAGTTGCTGTTCAGGGTCATCATTGCTTTTACGAGTACCTTGCGGTATTTGTTGTCCTTGAGGTACTTGCTGTTTCCGCTCAGCAACGAAGCGATTTGTGCGTTCCATTGCTGTTCGTTTAGTTCAAAGCAATTGTCTATATTCAGCGTTGCTATGGCAGCCAGTTCTTTGGCTGTGTCTTCACCGCGCAGCGTTAGGGTTTGAGTCATCTCCGACTGATAAGTCTTGCCGGGTTCCAGGGTCATTTCACTTTTTTCTGTGACGTGCAGGCTATCGCTCCCCACAGCCTGAATCTTGTCTGCTGTGAGGAATCGGATTACCGTGTTCGTGGAATCTTTGGGGCGGATGAAAGAGAGACCTTTATCTATGCTGCTTACGACAGAGGTAGGCTCGTATACGCCTCCGTTCCAGTCGAAGCTGACCTTTACCGGTTTTTGGCTCATATTCTTCACGATTGAACGTATGGCTACGGAACGTGAGGTGAGGTAGCACAATTCGGTAGTGAAGTTTAAGTTCTCATCGTTGTATTCCTGTATCAGTTTGCCGGGGAGGTATCGGGTGGTCTGTACATTGTACACCATCCTATACTGTTCGCCGTTCACCCACAGCGTAGGTTCGGCGAGTCCGGCAGCTATCCATCCGCGTCCGGTCATGACCATAGGTCCCATGAAAGCACCGGCATGGCGACGGTTTTCGTTGTCGGGCAGTGAGTATGCCATCCAAGCACCTTTGTCGGCAAAGACGTAGGCATCCCAGTCTACGGCTCCGGCGGGAGTGTTCTTTATGTTGATAAGATTACAGAAGTCCGCTTGCTTGGATAAAAGCGGTTCTGAAGAAGTGGGAGCTTTGACGCACGAGGCCAGTATGCAGGCAACGATGCCAGTCAAAGCGATGTTTTTATTTGGATGTCTCATGGTAAATTAAGTATATGATGAAATGAAGTCTTGAAACAGAGAGTTCTATTAAAAGCAATCTCTATCGGATGGGATCCCGTTTCCGGCATTTCGCTTCCGATAGAGACTGAGTTGTAGGGTTATCGGTTATTTTGTGTAACCTTCGTTTTGCACCCAATCAGGATTCATCAGGAATTCTTTGTGAGGGATAGCGAGTCTGATATGCTTGGTCGATATGAAATTGCTTGCGAAAGGCTTTTCATGACTCTTAAGTGCGTCTTCCACAATGCCCCAACGGATGAGATCATACCAGCGTGAGCCTTCGAGGGCCAGTTCGCAAGGACGTTCCACATCCTGCAGGTGCTTCAGCACTTGTTCTTTACTTAGGGTGTCGGACAGTGGCGTTACGTGTACACGGTCACGTACTTTGTTGATGTATTTGATGGCTTCTTTAGAGTTTCCTTCATCGTTCAGACACTCGGCATAGAGCAACAGGATGTCCGCATAGCGGATGAGGGGGATGTTGAAACCGGAATAATCCCAGTAATCACCCAATGACTTGTCGTAAGTCACATATTTGCGCCAGTAGATATTGTCTTCTTGGTGGTAATCACTGAATCCTTTGCCGTCTTCGTAATAGAACGGACGGGATTTGGGATCGTCGAAAATGATAGTCTCATACAATCGGTCGCTGTATTCCCCATCTTCGGTGAGGTCTTTCTTCAGTGTATTGAATAACCATTTGGACGGATATGCTTCCTCGTATGCGCCACAGCCACTGTCGGGACCCAAGTGCAAGGTAAAGAGATTGTATTCGTAGTGCCCGCCTTCCAGACTTCCGGTGAACTGTACTTCAAGGATGGATTCCTTATTGTTCTCGTGTAGTCCGTTGAAGTTGTCGCCATAGTTCTCCATCAGTTCATATCTGTGACTGTCAATGACTTTCCAGAATTCTGTTTTGGCTTTGGCCTTTTCGCCGATGAACATATAGTATTTGCCTAAGAGTGCTGCGGCAGTATATTTAGTGACGCGTCCGGCCATGTTTGTATTCCATTTTTCGGGAAGGTTGGCTTGACATTCACTCAGTTCTGTCTCGATGAAAGTCTTCAGTCTGCCGGCTTCTACCTGAGGAGGATAGAATTCCTCTTCGGTACCTTCGAGTTCGTGCTCGAACATAGGTAGTCTTTCACCGAAGTTGATGAAGAGACGGTAGTAGTAGAAAGCTCTCAGAAAACGTGCCTCGGCAATACTGGTCGCTTTGGTCTGCTTGATGCCTTCGTCATCGTTGTCGGGCACATTGGGAATGTTGTCCAGACACTGGTTGCAATAGTTGATGCTGGTATAGAGGTTGGTCCATTCATCGTTGGGCACGTAGTTGGTCGATTCGTTGTTGTACATGGCCAGTTCCATCCAGGCGGTCACGTCGGGGCGGTAGTCCAGCTCGTCGCTGCGGTAGTTGTCTATCACAATGTAGCGTTCGAAAGGTTGCGCCCATTCGATGGTAGCTGTAGTCCAGCGTAGGCTGCGGTAAGTCCTTTGAGGATGTCGGATTCGCTCTTCCAGAAGTTTTCGGGGTCCAGTGAGTTGGGGTTTCTGTCTTCATCCAGGAAATTCCCGGTACATGAAGAGAGTGCCAGCCTCCTAAGACTGAGGCGCACAATAATATATTCTTTAATTTCATAATCATCTTTTTTAAAGTTTTGGTTCAATTAAAATCCGAATTTAATACCGGCCATGAAAGTACGGCATAGAGGTGATGAAGCATAGTCGTAACCCATGCGGTCAATACCACCGTTGGTAGAGGGGTCATAGCCACTGTAACCGGTGATGGTAAAGATGCGTGTACCACCTACATAGAAACGGAGGTTGCTGATGCCCAACTTACCACAAACTGTAGCAGGCAGGTTGTAGCCCAGTTGCAAGTTGTTCAGGCGGAAGAAGTCGCCTCGTTCGATGAAACGGTCGGAAGTGCGAGCATTCTTGTTCGGGTCGCCGTATACGGCACGTGGAATGTTGGTGTTGGGGTTCTCCGGAGTCCATGCTTTCAGTGCGTTTCTGCCATAGTTGAACTTGGTATCCATACGTTCCAATTGATATTTGGTATAGTTGTAACGGTCTACACCGAGGTCACCGTAGAAGTTGGCTACTAAATCGAAGTTCTTGTAATTCAGTGTTACGTTGAAGCCGATAGAGGCCTTGGGGCAACCGTTGCCCAGAAGCTTCTTGTCATCGCTGTCCAGCATGCCGTCACCGTTTTGGTCTACGAAGCGGAGGTCACCGGGTTCTGCGTTGGGCTGCATGGGAATCCAGTTGCCTTTGCTGTCCTTGCGTCCGTGTGATTCTTTCCAAAGTTTGGCTTCTGCTTCATTTTGGATGATGCCTGCGGTTTCGTAAGCCCAGAATTCACCGAAGTAACCACCCACGTAGGTACGTGAAGCACCATATTCGTACATATAGTTGGGGTCTGCCATTGATTTCAGTTTACTCTTGAAGTGGCTCAGGTTGAAGTCAAGGTCATACTTGAAGTCCTTACCTGCATTACCGTGGTAAATCAGTTGCATTTCCATACCGGTGGTGCGCAGTTCACCGTCGTTCACCGTCAGTGCACCGTAACCGGTAGACAGACTGATGTTCTTTTCGGAAAGCATGTCCTTGGTGTCCTTGATGTAACCTTCAATCGAGAATTCCAGTTTGTTGTTCCATAGGCTCATGTCCACACCGATGTTTTTGTAGAAGGTAGTTTCCCACTTGATGTTCCTTGAGGGGAGGCTACGTACTGCATATCCCTGGTTTACGACTTTGCCGTCGAAGGGGTAGTTGATGTTGTCGGCGTTGGAGTCAATTTGGGAATGTAGAGATAGAGAGGTACCGATTGGTTACCGAGGGCGCCGTAGCTCATACGCAATTTGAAGGAGCTGACTGTTTCTTTCATATCTTCCCAGAAAGGTTCGTTGGCAATGTTCCAGCTACTGATACAGAGGGGAAGAACCCCCACTGGTTACCGTCGGCAAAACGTGAAGAACCGTCATAGCGGAACGAGGCCATTAACATGTAGCGCATTTTCCAACTATAGTTCACACGGCCAAATACGGAACGCAAGCCGCTACGGGTCTTTTCACCTTGCACACCATAGTCTTTGCGTGCCTGGCCCAGAATGCCCATGTCGTTGTTCTCGAATTCGGAACCCGATGCACCCAATAGGTCGTAAGTGCTTTCTTCTTGTGAAGCTCCCAGCAGGAAGGCGAAGTCGTGACTGTCTTTGATGGTGAAGTTGTAGTTGGCAGTCAGTTCCAGCAGGTCGTTGACGCTTCTGGTGCGGGTCTGTGATAGTGAGGCGCTTTCGTTCCACTTCATGGCACCCAGTTCGTAAGTAGGTTTGAATACGCGGGTTTCGCGGAAAAGGAGGCTACGGCTTGCTTGTGCCTTGATTACCAGTCCCTTGATGGGCTCATATTGCAGATAGCCCGATCCTTTGATGTAATCTGTGGCGCGGGTGTTCTCAATCAGGTTATTATAACCTACCATGTTGGCAGCATCGCTCATGTTCATGCCGGGGATGGCACCACCGTATCCGCCGTCACAATTCTCGTCATACAGACGTGCGATAGGTTCCATGTTGGTCACTTGGTATATGCCGGGAAAACCTGAGTTGCTTCCATTTCCGATTCCCAACGGCTGTAGTTTACTGATTCGCCCACTTTGAACTTGCCGCGTTTCATGTCTGAGTTTAAGCGGAAGCCATATTTCTCGTCACCCGTGCCGGTCACGATGGCTTCGTTTTTTGAATAGAATACGGACAAAGCTACGTTGGCATTCTCACTGCCACTAGTGTACCCCACATTGTATTTCTGTGTGAAGCCGTTGCGGTAGTATTCGTCCTGCCAATCGGTGTCGCCAAACTGTGTGGGGTCTTGCTCATAAGCCGCAATGTAAGCAGGCCAGTTTTTGGGGTTTTGACCGGCGTTTGTACGGGCCATCTTTGCCATGTGGATAAATTCTTCGGCATTGCAGACATCCAGTTTCTTGGCTATCTGATCCACTCCCCAATAAGCTGAGAACGTGATTTTGGGTTTGGATTTGGTACCACGGTAAGTCTCAATCAGGATAACGCCTGCGGCGGCGCGTGCTCCGTAAATAGCGGCGGTGGCAGCGTCTTTCAATACAGACATTGACTTGATGTCTTCGGGGTTCAGAAAACTCATATCACCCGGAACGCCATCGATAATTACCAACGGAGAGTTGTCTGTTCCATAAGTGGTTACACCGCGCACCTGCAGGCTGGGAGTGGAGCCGGCGGCACCGCTACCAAAGTTAACTATCAAACCGGGAGCCATACCCTGCAGGGCAGTTTCGGCATTAGCGGTAGGTATGTTGTTTAGTTTATCGCCCGATACGGAACTTACCGAACCGGAAACATCCGATTTCTTTTGTGTGCCATAACCGATAACGACTACTTCGTCCAGTAGTTCGGTGTCTTCTTTCAGCACCACTTTCAATTCCTTGCGACCATTGAGGGCGATTTCTTGTGGAGCATAGCCACGTAAGAGATAATAATAGTGGCTTTTGGGGAAACGCTGAGGGTAAAGTTACCGTCGATGTCAGTGATTACTCCATTTGTTGTTCCTTTCTCTAATACACTGGCTCCGATGACAGATTCACCGGAAACATCGGTTACGGTACCGTTCAGCTGAATGTTCTGTGCCAATGCGCCCATAGGCAGCATAAAAGCAAAGAAGAGAAGTAGCTGAATGACTCTTTCTTTGTAGTAGTTACTTTTACTCATTTGAATAAGTTTTTAAGGTTAATACTATTGGTTTTTCACAATGCTAAATTAAGCTTCATAAACAGGAATTGCTAATGAATGTTATCTACAAGCAGACTACAAGAGAGGGATATTCTTTGTTTTATTATCTACAAATACTTTTGTAAGTATCTGATAAATAGGGGTAAATGAGATATTCTATATCTACAAAACTATATCCACATAAACTTTTCCCGATTTACATTAATTATTGAGTTGCGCAAGTAAACGGTGATTAGATGAAGAAGGAAACCAACTCTTTTAGAAATATCAAGCAACTCAAGTTTCGCAAGTCTTTATAATTATTGATAAACAGTAGTATCTCACTCTCCTCCGGGGAGGAGAGTTGAGATACTACTGTTTATCAATGATGTCCCTTGCAGATGGTTTGCAGATGTTTTATCTGCAAGCATCTGTAAAGAGGAAGTCGAGTATAAGACGGATGACATTCATATCTTATCTCTTGCAAAATACGGATAACTTATTAGTTCATAGTGATGAACACTTTGTTTCTGCAGTACAAAACACTTCGTTCATGTAGTATAAAACGTTTTGTTTGCACAACATAAAACAAGGTGTTTATATAGTATGAAACAAAGTGTTCACTATAATGGAACAAAGTGTTCGCCCTAATGAAACACATTGTTCTACACGTCGAAACAAACCGTTCTGTGTGTTGAAACAAGCGGTTATATTGGGGGAAACAAAAAGAAAGCTGTCTTTTCCTGTCTTTTCCTGATTTCACTAGACACTTTTTTTCTTTATAAACGCCATTAGTAGACGGTTCTTTCATTTGCATACTGATACAGTAGTCCCTTCTTCCGGACTTGCGAGCCTATGCTTACTTGTTCGATGCCTTGTTTCTACTGAGACAAAGTGAGAGCAAACTTTACCCTCACCTTTTTGAAATTGCCCTTACTCACCTCTGAAAGTCCGATGAACAAAGGATTTTAGATAAGCAGTGGTGGCGGTGAGGGTAGAAATGCAAAATAAATATTTTCAGCCTTGAGCCGGGTTATATATTCTGTAGATAGTCGGTTAGGTCTTCTTCGGAAGAGAGGTTGAGGGATTTGCGCAGGCGGTATCGGTTCATATTGATGGTTTTGGGGGTGGTGCCGGTCAACATGGATATTTCTTTGGTAGACAGGTTCACCCTTAGCAGGGTGGCAAGATATTTCTCGCCTTGTGTCAGTTTGGGATGAATCGCTACCAGTCTTTGGAGGAATTCATTACTTTTATCATCGATGTTTGTCAATAGGGCACTGTTGGTTTTGTCTCCGCTTTGGCTCTGGCTGATGAATGCGTTGATTTTCTTCAGGTGGGGCGTGATGGCTTGCGCGTCCATCTTATATCCTTCTTTCACCATTCCGCGTATTTTGTCCAGCAGTTCATTGCGGCTTTTCAGGAATACGGCGAAGCTGGTTGCCTCCTGCCGACTGGTAGCCAGGGCATTGTGTACATTTTGAAGTTCCAGCTCTTGCTGATGCATCTTCAGTTCGGCCACTTCTTTTTCGGACAGTTGCAATTGGTAGCGTGCTTCTATCAGTTGCAAATCTTTTCGGCGTTTATACCATTTATATAGAAAGATGCTGAAAGCTATTCCCAGAATAAGTACGCTGCCCAAAAGCCACAAATTGCGTTTCAGTAGCTCTATCTTGTAGGTTTGTTCCTGCATTTCAGTAGCATATTTTTGGTCTTGGTATCTTTTATAGGAAATTTCCTGCTCGATGTTGCGTAGCTTGTTGCTACTTTGCAGTTCTTTGCCCAGGTGGTACCTCTTGTCCAGATACTTATAAGCTTGGGCATAGTCACCTATAGCTGCATATACCATGGACGAATATTCGTAATTGTCGCAAATCAGTTCGCGGGCTCCGATGTTGTGGGCATACTCGTAGGCTTTATGCAAGGCTTCCAAGGCTTTGGAGTATTGCTTGTCATAGTAATACTGTTTCCCCATGTTGTTGTAGTTTTCGCCAAGAGACCATTGGGCGTCCAGATTCTTGTTGATGGTGATGGCTTCCTGGATGAAAAAAAGTTTCTCTTCCGTATTTCCTCGGTACAGACAGAGGTTGTTCAAGTTGGTTGCAATCTCTTTCAGGTTTCGTTGGGCACGGTTGATGGCCAGCGCACGCTGGAAGAAACGCTCGGCAACGGTAAATTCACTCATGAAGTGGTGCATTACTCCACGTTCGTTATAGCATCCGGCCACAGAGGTGGAATCGCCGATGGATTTGAAGATGGAGGTTGCTTTGTCGTTCAGTTCAATGGCTTTGTTGTAATCGCCTAGTTTGCTGTATACACGCCCCATCAAGGAGCAGAGTTGTGCCATTTGTTTTTTGTTGGTGGGATGGATATATTTTTGGGTGTCATAAAGATTCTTGATACTTAGGTCGAAGTTCCCCAACAATTGTTCGGCTTGACAGTAGAGAATCATGGCTTGTGCGCGGACCTCACTGGGCTCATCTTCGGGAAACAAGGCAGAAGCCTGAGCTGCATAGTAGGAAGCTTGTTTGGGGTTGTTGTACAGGTATTTCTGTGCTTGGTCAATCAATTTCTGTGCTTGCTGCATGTCTTGAGCTTGCAGTGGGGCGGCTGCTGACAGAAGACATACGAGTAGTAGACATAGGTTTTTCTTCATGGCATCGTCTTGTTTCTGCAAATTTAATTAATTCTTCTTAGAAGTCAGGTTTCCCTCCAAAAAGATTTATCTTTGTGCCTCAAAGATAGCGATATATATGTTATTACCTTATTTGAATAAAGATTTGATAGAGGCAGGATGCGATGAGGCCGGTCGCGGCTGTCTGGCCGGTGCGGTCTATGCCGCTGCTGTTATTCTGCCAACGGACTTTAAGAATGAACTTTTGAACGACTCCAAGCAGCTGACGGAAAAACAACGCTATACCTTGCGTGAAGTGATTGAAAAAGAGGCTCTGGCATGGGCGGTGGGCGTCGTCTCTCCCGAAGAAATTGACAAAATCAATATTCTTAATGCCTCCTTTCTTGCCATGCACCGTGCTGTTGACCAACTGAATGTCCGTCCGCAACATCTGCTGATAGACGGCAACCGCTTTAAAAAATATCGGGACTTGCCGCATACTACCGTAGTGAAAGGAGACGGGAAGTACCTTTCCATCGCTGCCGCCTCCATTTTGGCAAAGACCTATCGTGATGACTACATGAACCGCCTTCACGAGGAATATCCGTATTATGACTGGAATCGTAACAAGGGGTATCCCACCAAGAAACATCGTGCCGCCATTGCTGAGCGGGGCACTACACCCTATCATCGCTTGACGTTCAATCTCTTGGGGGATGGGCAGTTGTCGCTGAACTTCGGACAATGATGCTGTTATCTATAAATGTGCTTTAGCCAATATTCGAATACCGGATCTTGAAGTTCAATTTTATTTCCGGGCAGTATGTCAATTAAGTCTTTTTCAGTAGCAACTTTTTTCAGATTTTTTATGTTGGCAGATGTCCCTAATTGGTATTTAGTAAGCACTTCTTTAGATGAAAAATTGGTAACACCGTCAGCAACAGCCATTAGGAAATTAATTTGTTTGGGGGTTAGAGTATCTATCAGATTGGCGAAATCTTTTCCCTTCTCGGATTGTTGAGCCGATTTGTTGGAATGCTGACCGATTCACGATCATTCCTTTCTTATCCCCTTAAGTAATGATGTGAAAAACGGTGAGATGCCAATAGGTGAGATACCGCGCACTTGCAAGATGGCAGAGGACATTTGCTATTACAACACTGTATTTAGAAGTGTAGAACAACCCAAAACAACAAGAAATATTCAAACGTAAATCTTTATTTATCAGTATATTCTAAAAATTAACACTTCACTTATACAAAGGGTACTGTAGAAAAGAATTTTGAGAAAGTGATATTGACTTCCGGATGGAATATAAAACCTTCAACTTCAAAAAAAAGAGTCTTGATTTAGAACATGGTATATAAGGTCACGAGAAACGTGTCTACCCTCTACCTTTTTATAGTTATTTTCTCTTTGAATTTACTACTGGTGCGATTTTATCGCACCAGTAGTATTTAGGGGATATTCAGTAAATGTCCCTAAATATTTAGGCAGTTATATACATATTAACACGTTATAAACGTAGGTTTATTTTTTCTTTCTATTCCGATTCCGGGTTTTATACCGTCAGACCGGTTCGCCTGGACCGGTCCGCTAAGGCTTTCCTTCACTGACCGGCGGAACTCCTCGCAAGCTCGTCAGACACCACCGGTCGGGCGTCGGAAAACCTAACCGGACCTCGTTCCTGCTCTAATGTCTTCCGCCACAAAACCCTGCATCTCACGTTAACACGACCTGGCAAAGGAAGAATTAGAAAAATTATAGAATAAATAATAACCGGCTAACGT
>ENA-OQDW01000591-OQDW01000591.1-human-gut-metagenome-genome-assembly--contig:-NODE-591-length-14764-cov-2.873540_pt1 | contig 14764 bp, 15 predicted proteins | sample MGYA00242784_ERZ504613 | MGnify/ENA primary metagenome ERZ504613 (study PRJEB26092, sample SAMD00036330) | human gut metagenome | host: Homo sapiens | study: EMG produced TPA metagenomics assembly of... | reverse complement strand
GCACAACAGAAACGATCTGGCAGAGACTATGCTGCATCATCTGGCAAGGGGAACCGGTATCCGGGGACTTTCTGGGATACAGGCGGTAAATGGTGAGATCATCCGGCCGGTTTTGTGTTTAGAACGGAAGGAGATCGTCAATTATCTGAAAGAGAGAGGTATTTCCTATATCACAGACAGCAGCAATCTTTCAGATGACTATACAAGAAACCGGATCCGTAACCATATTCTTCCGGCTATGGAACAGAAGATCAATGCAAAAGCGGTGGAGCATATGGCAGAAACCGCACGGGTTCTGGCAGAGGCAGATTCGTATCTTCAGAAAAAGGGAAGGGAGCTTCTGGTAGGCTGCCGGAAAGAAAATGGCTATCTTCTGGATGAAAAATTTTTTGCACAGGATCCTATCCTTCAGGAATATGCGGTGATGGAGGCGTTTGAGATACTGTCAGGAAAACGTAAGGACTTTACATCTCTTCATGTGGACCAGGTCCTTTCGCTTCAAAAAAAAGAAAACGGTCGTTATATCAACCTTCCGGAATCGCTGCGGGTAATACGACAGGTACGGGGGGTATGTCTGAAAAAGAACTCTGCATCAGACAGAGAGAACGATGCTTCCACTGAAAAAAAGTATCGGCAGGTCTCAGAGAAATGTCTATGGAGCTTCCGGTACCTGGAATTCTGGAAAGTCCTTTCGGAGTTTTGAGTCGAAAATTTTTCTTATAAGAAACAGAAGATTGAAGAAAAAAGTATACGAAATGGTTTGATTATGATAAAATAAAAAATAGTCCATGCGTTCGGACCAGAAGACAGGGAGATTATCTTACTGTAAACAGTGAAGGCGGAAGAAAGAAGCTGAACCGGATCTTTATTGATGAGAAGATTCCGGCGGAGATAAGAGACAGGCTTCCGGTTGTTGCGGTAGGATCTGAGATACTCTGGATCCCGGGAGGACGGATGAACGAGAAGTATAAGATCACTTCCACTACAGGGAGAGTGTTAGAATTACATTACCAAGGAGGAGCTTTAGCATGAGCGAAAAAATCAGGGTTTTACTCAGTGAAGAAGAGGTAGATGCCCGTATCCAGGAAGTTGCAGATATGATCAACAAGGATTATGACGGAAAAGATGTACACATGATCTGCGTTCTGAAAGGCGGCGTTTTCTTTATGTGTGAGCTTGCCAAGAGGATCACACGCCCGGTAACACTGGATTTCATGTCTGTGTCCAGTTACGGTGATGATACGAAATCCAGCGGTGTTGTAAAGATCGTCAAGGATCTGGATCAGCCACTGGACGGGAAAGATGTTCTGATCGTAGAGGATATCATTGATTCAGGCAGAACCTTAAGCTATCTGCTGCGTATCCTGAAGGGCAGACATCCGGCAAGCATCAGACTCTGTACACTTCTTGACAAACCGGAGAGACGTGTGACAGATGTAGAGGTAGATTACTGCTGCTTCAATATTCCGGACGAGTTTGTAGTAGGATACGGACTTGATTATGCCCAGAAATACAGAAACCTTCCTTACATCGGAGTAGTGGAGCTTCAGGACTGAAAGGAGATTTAACCAAGTGAGCAAGCATTCAGGTAAGATAGGCCTGTACCTTCTGCTTATTGTGGCACTGATCGCAGGATATCTGTATCTCAATGACCAGGTATCTACCCAGGGCAGCTACACAATGGGCCAGCTGGAAAAGGCTCTGGAAGAAGACAAAGTGACGGATGCGGTGATCCATCAGAACAGAGAAGTGCCCACCGGTTATGTAACAGCAAACATTGTTTCAGATGGTCAGAAGACAGTCTACGTAACCGATGTAAAGGAAGCGGAGGCGCTTCTTGAAGAACATGATATCGATCCGACGATCCGCAATGTACCCAAGGACAGCTCCATGATCGGAACAGTACTTCCGGTAGTGCTTACCGGCGCGATCCTTCTCTTTTTCTTTATGATGATGAACCGGCAGATGTCCGGAGGCGGCGGAAGCAATGCGAAGATGATGAATTTCGGAAAAAGCAGAGCCAGGATGTCGTCCCCTGATGATAAGAAAGTAACGTTCAAGGATGTTGCAGGTCTTCAGGAGGGGAAGGAGGATCTGGAGGAAGTGGTGGATTTCCTGAAATCCCCACAGAAGTATACCAAGGTAGGTGCCAGGATCCCGAAAGGCGTGATCCTTGTGGGCCCTCCAGGAACAGGTAAAACTCTTCTCGCGAAGGCAGTTGCAGGAGAGGCCGGAGTTCCGTTTTTCTCCATTTCCGGATCCGATTTCGTGGAGATGTTTGTTGGTGTCGGTGCTTCCCGTGTACGAGATCTTTTTGAAGAGGGCAAGCGTCATGCACCGTGCATCATCTTTATTGATGAGATTGATGCGGTAGCCCGTCAGAGAGGAACCGGTATGGGCGGCGGCCACGATGAGAGAGAGCAGACGTTGAACCAGCTTCTTGTAGAGATGGATGGTTTTGGAGTAAATGAAGGAATCATCGTAATGGCAGCGACCAACCGTGTGGATATTCTGGATCCTGCGATCCTCCGTCCGGGACGATTTGACCGTAAGTCGGTGTGGGACGCCGGATGTCAAGGGCAGAGAGGAGATCCTTATGGTCCATGCCAAGGACAAACCGCTGGGAGATGATGTGGATCTTCGCCAGATCGCCCAGACAACCGCAGGATTTACAGGTGCAGATCTGGAGAACCTTCTTAACGAAGCGGCTATTGATGCTGCAAAAGAGGGCCGTCCTTATATCATGCAGAAGGATATCAAGAAAGCATTCATCAAGGTCGGGATCGGTGCAGAAAAGAAGAGCAAGGTCATCTCTGATAAAGAGAAAAAGATCACAGCTTATCATGAAGCAGGCCATGCGATCCTGTTCCATGTACTTCCTCATATGGATCCGGTATACACCATTTCCATTATCCCTACGGGAATGGGAGCTGCCGGCTACACCATGCCGCTGCCGGATAATGATGAGATGTTTAATACAAAGAACAAAATGCTGGAGGATATCACCACGCTTCTTGGCGGACGTGTGGCTGAGGAGATCATCTTCGGAGATATCACCACCGGTGCTTCCAATGATATCAAACGTGCCACAGAGACTGCACGCTCTATGGTAATGAAATACGGTATGTCTGAAAAAATCGGTCTGATCGCTTACGGCAACGATGACGATGAGGTATTTATCGGCCGTGATCTGGCACATACCAGAGGCTACAGTGAGGAAGTGGCAAGAGAGATCGATGGGGAGATTTCCCGTATCATCCGTGAGTGCCATGAGAATGCAGAGAGCATCATCCGTGAGAATATCGGCGTTCTTCACAGCTGTGCGGCCCTTCTTCTCGAGAAGGAAAAGATACATCGTGAAGAGTTTGAAGCACTTTTTACAACAGAAAAAGAAGAGGTTGCAAAAACAAACGAATAAAATGCACAAAAAAAAATATTGAATTTTGTGAACTTTGTGCACACTTTTTGGTGGACACATGGTACTATAAATACCGTAAAAACCCCCCAATACATTATATAGTTTTTGCTACACCCCATAAGAAGAAATACCTTCTCCAAAAAAGGCAGCTTAACCAGCTGCCTTTTTTACTGCCCAAAAATAAAGACGGATTACGGAGAAAACAGATATATATGCTTGCGGGATGGAAAAAATTAAGATAATATATTTAAAAACATGGTACTAAAAACGGAATGAGGAAGATAGAATGTTATATGAAAGCATGGAGACTGCAAAGAAGATGCGGTATATACTCAATATGAGTCCGGTATTAAATAAAGACGCAATGTTTAGTGACGGGACGGAATATTACCGTACACCTGTGGAGCCACGGAAGGTGATACAGTTACGATCCGTTTTCGTACCCAGAGAAATAATGTGGACAACGTCTGTCTTGTGTATGACGGAGAATATCTGGAAATGAAGTGGGAAAAAACTTCCGGAAGCTTTGATTATTATACTGCACAGATCGTAATGGGAAAAAATCTTGTACGATATTACTTTGAGATCCATTCAGGACTTGTTACCTGTTATTATGATACAAATGGTGTAAGCACCAGACATGAGGAAAGGACAGAATTTGAGATCTATCCCGGATATCATGTGCCTGAGTGGCTGAAGGGTGCTGTGATGTATCAGATTTATGTGGATCGTTTCTGTAACGGAGATCCTTCCAATGATGTGGAAACAGGGGAATATTTCTATATCGGGGACACTTCCGTAAAAGTGGATAACTGGGAAAAGGTTCCGGCTGTGATGGGTGTCCGGGAATTTTATGGCGGCGATCTTCAGGGAGTTATGGATAAGCTGGATTATCTTCAGGAGCTTGGAGTAGATGTGATCTATCTGAATCCGGTCTTTGTCTCTCCCAGCAACCATAAGTATGACTGTCAGGATTACGATCATATCGATCCGCATATCGGAAGGATCGTAGCGGACTGTGATGGTCTGTTAAGTCCCGGAGACAGTGATAACAGTCATGCCCTTAAGTATATCCGCCGTGTGACCGATAAACGGAATTTGGAGGCCAGTAATAAGCTTTTTCAGGAGCTTGTGGAGGAAATTCACAGAAGAGGGATGAAAGTGATCCTGGATGGGGGTATTTAACCATTGCGGATCCTTTAATAAATGGATGGACAGGGAACGGATCTACGAAAATCAGGAAGGCTACGAGAAGGGGGCTTATGTTTCGGCGGACAGCCCTTATCGTTCTTTCTTCTGCTTCCAGGATCAGAACCGCTGGCCCTATAATCCAACCTACGACGCTGGTGGACCCATGATACCCTGCCAAAGCTGAACTACGAAGAATCTGAGGAGCTTTGCCGGACGATTCTTGATGTGGGCAGAAAATGGGTTTCGCCGCCGTATAACGTAGACGGCTGGAGACTGGATGTAGCTGCAGATCTGGGCCACAGCAATGATTTTAACCATCACTTCTGGAAAGAGTTCCGGAGGACAGTAAAAGAAGCCAATCCTGATGCAGTGATCCTTGCAGAACACTACGGAAATCCGGAAAGCTGGCTTCGCGGCGATGAGTGGGATACGGTTATGAACTATGACGCTTTTATGGAGCCTGTAACCTGGTTCCTGACCGGAATGGAGAAGCACAGTGATGAGTACCGGGAGGACCTTTATGGCAACAGTGAGGCCTTTATCGGGGCGATGAAGCATCATATGCAGTCTTTGCATATGGGAGCGCTTTATGGAGCCATGAATGAGCTTTCAAACCATGACCATTCCAGATTTTTGACAAGGACCAATCACAGAGTAGGAAGGCTTTCCTACGCAGGCGCAGAGGCAGCATCTGCAGGCATCAATCCTGCCATTATGAGAGAGGCTGTTGTGATCCAGATGACGTGGCCTGGTGCGCCTACGGTATATTACGGGGATGAGGCCGGCGTCTGCGGCTTTACAGATCCGGATAACCGCAGAACTTATCCCTGGGGAAAAGAAGACCAGGAGATGCTGGACTTTCATAAACGCATGATCTGCATACACAAGGCATATCCGATTCTTGCAAAGGGTTCCCTGGAATTTCTGTGGAACGATCATCAGGGCTTGAGCTATGGTCGTTTTTCTGATTCTGAACAGATCATAGTGATCCTTAATAATCAGGATCAAGAGAGAGACATAAGGGTAACAGCCTGGAAAACCGGTGTAAGCCGGAAAGAAGCAACGGCTTTTCAGCGCCTGATGCTTTCTTCCGGAGAGGGTTATACGGAAATGCCGGAAGAATATATTGCAGATGCAGGGATTCTTCAGGTGAAGATGCCTGCATACGGAGCGATGGTGCTTCACCACAGGGCGAGGGATAAATACAAATGATGCACGAGTAAGGCAGAGAAAAAAGCCAATCTGTTCTTCCATTAGGAAGCAGATTGGCTTTTTGCATTGTGTTTTATGAGTTATTCTTCTGTAACGTGTTCCAGACCCTGATTCATGATGGTTGCCACATGGCTGTCTGCCAGGGAGTAGTAAATGGTTTTTCCATCTCTTCGAAATTTGACCAGTGACATCTGCTTCAGTACCCGGAGCTGATGGGAAATGGCACTCTGGGTCATGGAAAGACGATCGGCAATATCCTGAACACAGAGCTCTTCCACAGAAAGTACGTACAGGATACGGATCCTGGTAGGATCACCGAAAACCTTGAACAGGTCGGCAAGCCGGTACAGTGTATCATCATTGATCGGGTAATCTATATGTGTTTTCTTCATTTGCGCATCCTCCAAACTGTTAACTTCTATTGTAGCTGAAAAAAACGCACCGGTCAAATTCTTTTCTGCATCACTGGGGAGTTGTATGGATGCACAGGGATCCGCTGCAGGATATCTGCCCTGCAGAACGGATCTTATTTTTTATACAGGATACGAATGGAATTCAGCACGCAGATCATGGCAACGCCAGTGTCTGCAAATACGGCCATCCACATGTTGGCATGTCCGGCAAGACCAAGGATCATAACTGCGATCTTGATCACCAGGGCAAATATTACGTTCTGCCATGCAATACGGTTTGTGCTTCGTGCAATGGCGATAGACTGAGGGATCGCATCTACATTGGAATTCATAAATACGGCATCTGCGGCTTCAATGGCAGCATCTGCACCGCTTCCCATGGCAGCACCTACATCAGCACCTGCAAGAACAGGAGCGTCGTTGATACCGTCACCGACAAACATAACCGTTCCATGTGCCTGGCGGACCTTTTTTAGGGCATTGAGCTTATCCTCCGGAAGAAGCTTTGCATAGATCTCATCGATCCCGGCATCTTTTCCTACAGCCTGTGCACTGTCTTCGGAGTCTCCAGTGAGCATAACGGTGTGGAGACCAAGCTTTTTCAGAGAAGCAATGGCTTCCTTTGCGTCAGGTTTGATGGTATCGGAGATCAGCATATATCCTGCGAAGGTTCCGTTTACTGCCATAAATACTTCAGAGCCGTAAGCGGCTTCCTTTAATTCTCCGATTGTAACTCCGAATTTATCCATCAGCTTGCGATTTCCGCAGAGAACTTTTCCCTCCGGCATTTCCGCAACGATCCCGTGACCGGAAATTTCTTCCAGGGAGATCGGTTTTTCAAATTGGATCTCACGTTCCTTTGCGGCAGCAACGATGCTGTTTGCAATAGGATGTGTGGAGTTCTGTTCACAGCCTGCACACATGGAAAGGAGTTCATTTTCCGTGTATTTACCGGTGGCAACAACCTTCTGAAGCTGGAAGTTACCCTCTGTGATAGTTCCGGTCTTATCCATGATCACAGCGCCGAGCTTACTTAATCCTTCGATGGAAAGGCCACCCTTGAAAAGGATACCCTTTTTAGAACCGGCACCGATCCCGGAGAAGAAGGCCAGCGGGATACTAAGTACAAGAGCACAAGGGCAGCTCATTACCAGGAAAGTAATGGCTGTGTAGATCCAGTAATGCCAGTTTCCGGTAACAAGGGATGGGAGTATGGCAGTTGCCACTGCGATTCCTACAACACAAGGAGTATAAACCCTGGCAAAACGTGTGATAAAGCGGTCGATCTTCGGTTTGCTTGCTGCCGCGTTTTCTACGGAATCCAGAATACGAGTGACCATGGATTCTTCCAGAGGTTTTTCCACGCGGATCTTAAGCTGGCCGGAGGTGTTGACGCAACCAGAAGTGATCTCATCACCTTCATTTACAGCAACCGGTACAGGCTCTCCTGTGATCGGAGAAGTGTCGATACGGCTGTTTCCCTCAATTACGATACCATCAAGAGGGATGCGGTCTCCGGGACGGACCAGAAGAATGTCTCCGATCTGAGCCTCTTCAGAGGGAATTACCTGGATATCATCGCCTGTGACTAGGTTTACAACTTCCGGACGAAGGTCTACGGCATCCATGATCTGGCCGCGGCTTCGTTCAACGGCTTTTTCCTCAAAAAGCTCGCCGATGCGGTAAAAGAGCATAACGCCTACGGCCTCAGCAGAATCATTGATGGCAAAAGCGGCAAGTGTTGCAATGCTCATGAGAAAGTTTTCGTCAAAAATCTGTCCGTGAGAGATGTTTTTGGCAGCTTTTACAACGATAACACCCCCAAGCGCCAGGTATGCGATCACAAATACAGGAAGAGTGGCACTGGTACCAAAGCCTTTGTGTTCCATGATCTCTCCGGCAACGAAGAGTACTGCACCGATGATAATACAGATGATATCTACGTTTTCCCTGGAGAAAAATTTCTTCTTGGAAGCGGTTGTGTGAGTCACTGTTTTTGGGGACTGAGCCTTTGGCTTCGGATCCTTTTCTTTTACAAGAACTTCGGATTCAATGGATGTACAGATCTTACGGATCTGATCCAGGTATCGATCCGGATTCTTTGCAGTTAAGCGAAGCTGTTTTGTTGCAAAAGTGATGGTTGCTTCGGAAATGCCTTCAAGGTTTGCAATCTGTTCCTCCATTTTGGAAGCGCAGTGAGCGCAGCCTAGATTCTCCAGAAGATAGGTCTTAGTTGTTGTGTCAGTGGAAGCTGCCGGAGCTGGATTTCTCGGAACAACTTTAACTTCAGACTCAATGGATGTGCAGATCTTGCGGATCTGCGGAAGCAGAGCGTCTGGATCTGCAGCCCCTAAGCGAAGCTGTTTTGTTGCAAAAGTAATGGTAGCGCTTTCGACGCCTTCAAGAGCCTGAATCCGTTCCTCCATTTTGGAAGCACAGTGAGCGCAGCCGAGGTTCTCCAGAATGTAGACACGCTTTGCGGTGAGAGCATTGTGGGAGTGATCGTGGTGGTCATGATCTCCGCAAACACAACCACAGTGCTCGTCATGGTTGTGAAGGTGCTCGTGTTCATGATGTTCATGTTTAGGATCTTCACAACCACAGCTGCAGTGCTCGTCATGGTGATGATGCTCGTGTTCATGATGTTCATGTTTAGGATCTTCACAACCACAGCCGCAGTGCTCGTCATGGTGATGATGATGCTCATGTTCATGATGTTCGTGCTCGTGATCCTCGCAGCCACAGCCGCAGTGTTCGTCATGGTTGTGAAGGTGCTCGTGAGCATGATGTTCGTGCTCGTGATCCTCGCAGCCACAGCCGCAGTGCTCGTCATGGTTGTGAAGGTGCTCGTGTTCATGATGTTCATGTTTATGATCCTCACAACCACAGCCGCAGTGCTCATGGTGGTGATGATGCTCATGATCGTGATGTTCTTCATGCTCATCATGGCTGTGATGCGCATGCTCGTGACCGCAGCCGCAGGAATCTGCGGACTTCATGGAATCTTTCTTTAATTTTTTTTCCATATGAACTCTCCTTGCTGATTCGTTTGTTTTTTTATATGAATATATGAATTAATGTTCATATGACTATTTAATCATATATGAAAATCTTTGTCAACAGCTTTTCAAAGAACGGATCAAAGAAAAGTAAAATTTATTGCAAAAGAAATATAGAAAATATTAATATATTCTGAAAAAATAATCTATTTTATTATTTTTATTTAACATGTTATAATTTCAACAAGTAAAGAAAGAAAGGTAGCAACATGTACAGTATCGACTTAAACAGTGACATGGGTGAGAGCTTTGGCGCATATAAGCTTGGCGGCGATGAAGAGATCATCAAATATGTCACAACAGCAAATGTTGCATATGGCTGGCATGCAGGTGATCCGATGGTAATGGATAAGGTAGTCCGCATGGCAAAGGAACGTGGCGTTATGGTTGGAGCCCATCCTGGATATCCGGATCTTCTTGGCTTTGGACGAAGAAAGATGGTTCTCTCTCATGATGAAGTTAAGAATTATGTCAGATACCAGATCGGAGCACTGGCTGCATTTACCAAGAGCTACGGAATGAAGCTTCAGCATGTCGCTCCTCATGGAGCAATGGGGAATGGCTGCCAGTATGACGAGGATATTTCCACAGCGATCTGTGAGGCAATCTGCGAGTATGACAAAGATCTGATCGTTTATTACTGTGCAGGAGCAGTTCTTGGTGATATCGCTGAGAGCAAGGGACTTCGCACAGCATCTGAGATTTTTGCAGATCGTGCATACATGGATGATCTTTCTCTTGTAAATTGTTAAAAGAATTATATTGTTATATGATTTCGGAAGTGATATACTTAAACATAAGGAAAATCGTGTGAAATTACAGTTTGCTTTTTGCACGGTTTCTTTTATATATGATAGTTAGTTAAAACTAACAATAAAACGATGTGAAAGTACTTTTGATTATACAGAAAGGAATACATAATGCTAATGAATGTTTTGAAGGTATACTGATTCCATTTGTTGGAACAACGCTAGGTGCAGCATGCGTGTTTTTTATGAGAAAAACACTTAGCAAGTTACTGCAACGTGCACTTGCAGGGTTTGCAGCAGGTATAATGGTTGCTGCTTCAATCTGGAGTCTTCTGATTCCGGCAATTGAACAATCTAAGAATATGGGAACTTTATCGTTTGTTCCGGCAGTTGTTGGGTTCTGGATTGGTATATTGTTTTTACTCGCACTTGATCATTTGATTCCACATCTTCATGTTGGAAGTGATCAGACAGAGGGACCGAAAAGCAAACTTGGCCGTACTACGATGATGGTGTTGGCAGTTACATTACATAATATCCCTGAAGGTATGGCAGTTGGTGTAATGTATGCAGGATTTCTTGCTGAAAATGCACAGATTACAGCAACAAGTGCACTTGCTTTATCACTTGGAATTGCTATCCAGAATTTTCCAGAAGGAGCGATTATATCCATGCCGCTTAGGGCAGAGGGTGAAAGTAAGAGAAAGGCATTTCTGGGAGGTGTACTTTCAGGAGTCGTTGAGCCGATTGGAGCAGTAATGACGATTCTTGTCGCACAGCTGGTAATCCCGGCATTACCATATTTACTCAGCTTTGCAGCAGGAGCTATGTTATATGTCGTGGTTGAAGAACTAATTCCGGAAATGTCTCAGGGACAGCACTCGAATATCGGTACGCTTTTCTTTGCACTTGGATTTAGTTTGATGATGATCTTGGATGTGGCACTGGGGTAAGAGGAGAGGAATGATTCTTATGAGAATATTGATTTATGGTGCTGGTGTGATTGGATCCTTTGTATGCGGCTTTATTTGCAGAAGCCGGTTATGATACAAATATTTATGCCAGAGGTAAAAGACTTGAGGCTTTAAGAAATAATGGATTGCAATATAAGAAAAATCAGGAAGTAATAAAGGCAGAGATTAGGATTCTTGGAGAACTACCAAACGATGATATTTATGATTTTGTCTTGCTTACTGTCCGGGAAAACCAGCTGTATGAAGCACTTACTGAATTGAAAAATAATAAAAGTAATACGATTGTTACAATGATAAATTCACTGGACAGTTACAATAAATGGGAAGACATTGTCGGAAAAGGAAGAATATTACCGGCTTTTCCAGGAGCAGGCGGAAGTATAAATGATGATGGTATCCTTGATGCAGCACTTACTCCAAGGTTGATTCAGCCGACAACATTTGCAGAAATATCAGGAAATAAATCCGAAAGAACTAAGCAGTTTTCAGAGATATTGAGGCATGCTCATATACCATACCAGAAAGTAACGGATATGCATCTATGGCAGCTTTGTCATCTTGCTATGGTGGTACCGATTGCAGATGCGTATTATGAATCAGACGATCCGGAGAAAGTGGGAAAAGAATGGAAAATCATGAGGAAAACAGCAGAAAGGCTGAAAAGAAATTTTAATTTTTTGCGAAAACAAAAGGGTAAACTGTCACCATGGAGAATGAATATTTTTCGCTTTTTACCATTGTCATTTCTGACGATTATGCTGGCAGTTACATTTGGAAGCAGTTTTGGAGATAAATTTATGTATCAACATGCTATGAAGGCACCAGATGAAATGAGGGAATTGCATAAGCAGTTTTATGCTTATATGAAAAGAATGAAGAAATGCGGATGCAAGGCGAAAAAGGTACAGTGATTGGAGAAAAAAGCATGAAAAATGAAGAATATAAAAAATTGTCAATTAAAGAGTTTACAAAAGCAGCAGGAAGATATGAAAGTAACCATGCTGGCATTTACGAAATGTGCAAGAAGGATTATCCGGATATTCTGGAAGAATTAGAGAAGGAGCCATTTAGAGATTTATTAGATGCAGGCTGTGGGCCTGCTCCAATGATTTCTTTATTAGCAGAAAAACATCCAGACCGGCATTATACAGGACTGGATCTGACTCCTGCTATGATTGAACAGGCAAAAAAGAAAAATATTCCAAATGCAACATTTGTTGTAGGAGACTGTGAGAACTTTCCTTTTGAAAAGGATTCATTTGATGCAATTATTTGTTCTATGAGCTTCCATCATTATCCGGATCCACAGGCATTTTTTGACAGTGTGAAAAGATGTCTTCGCCCAAATGGAAGATTGATCCTGCGGGATGTGACCAGTGACAATAAAGTATTGGTATGGCTAATGAATACATTGGAAATGCCTCTGGCAAATATATGCGGACATGGAGATGTTCGGGTTCCAACAAGAGATGTGGTCATGAAATGCTGCAGAAAAGTAGGATTAAAAGTAGAAAAATTTGAAATCCGCAAAGGTATGAGGATGCATTGTGTTGTCAGAAAAGCCTGAAGGAGACGAGCTATGAAATTTTATGAAAGTGGAGATAATCGTAAACCAGTGATATTTTTATTTCCCGGCACCTGCTGTCTGTATAGCAGTTTTGATCATGTACTGGATGGGTTACATTCTTATTTTTACACGGTAACAGTTTCTTATGATGGATTTGATCCAAACGAGAAAACCGAATTTTATTCGATGGAAGATGAATGTGAAAAAATTGAGCAGGAAATCAGAACAAAGTATGGTGGGAGAATTAAAGCAGCGTATGGATGTTCCCTTGGAGGAAGTTTTGTATCCCTTCTGATTCAGCGGAAAAGAATCCATATAGATCATGGCATCATTGGGAGCAGTGATATGGATGAAGCAGGTTCGTTTATGGCAAAGCTCCAGTCATCTATCATTGTGCCGATTATGTATAAAATGGTACACACGGGTAAATTACCTAAATTTATGCAAAAGAAAATAAATGAAGCAGATGAATCAAGAAAGAAACTGATTGATGGATTTGTAAATATGTTTGGTATTGACAAGGGAGGAAGTCCGTGGATTACAAAACAGAGTATTTATAATCAGTTCTATTCGGATCTGGTTACGAAAGTCCAGCATGGAATTGATGTGCCGGGAACAACTATCCACGTGTTTTACGCTACAAAGATGGGAAAAAAATACGAAAAGAGATATTGTACTTATTTCAAAAATCCGGATATTCGGAGACACAACATGCAGCATGAAGAACTGTTTTGCTGTCATAGTGCAGAGTGGGTAGAAGAAGTAAAAAAATCAGTGGAAGGCGACAAACAATGAAAGAAAAAGTGAATGTGACAGGTGTGCCGGAAACGATGGTACAGACCTTGTATGCAAGAGCAAAAGAAACAAGAAAGAAAAATGCTAAAATAAATGACGAAATTGCAGTAGAACTTGTGAAAAAGCTTGATTATGACTTTTCCAAAGCAGATAAGGATAAAGCCATGAGCTGTGGCGTGATCGCGAGAACGATCGTATTAGACCGGATGGTTCGGCAATATCTGGAGAAGCATGAAAATACAGTTGTTGTAAATATTGCATGTGGACTGGATACCAGATGTTATCGGATGGAGAGAAAATATCTGCACTGGTACAATGTGGATCTGCCAGAAACGATGAAGATAAGGAGTCAGTTCCTTACCGAAACTGGTCCGGTATATCAGATTGCAAAGTCTGCAATGGATGAATCCTATGTAGATGATATCGATTATCATGGTGAGAATGTTCTGGTAATAATCGAAGGTCTTACAATGTATTTGTGTGAAAAGGATATTAGAAAAATGTTTTCTATTATTGAGAAATCATTCCAGAAGGTAACCGTAATGGTTGAAACCATGTCCCCTTTTGTTGTAAAACATGTGAAAGAAAAATCTATAGAGGGGAGCAATGCAAAATTCACATGGGGAGTTAAGAATGGAAAGGAACTGCAAAGAATCATACCGGCATTTTCTGTTCGACAGGAAGTCAGTCTGATTGAAGGAATGAAAGAGCTTATGCCAATTTATCATGTGATAGGAAAGTTTCCAATCGTTCGGAACATCTCAAATAAAATAATAGTTATGGAGAAACGTGGCTGATATTATACAAGCAGGAGATGATATAGATGATGAAAAGACATTTTAATGTGAAATCAGATGGATTTTATGGTGCATACTGGAAATGCAAAACAGGATCAGACTGTGCAATGATTGCCATGATCGGGGATGATCCAGAGGATTATCTGGCGCGTACATCCGTGAAATGGCTACATAAACTCGGTGTGAATGTGATGACAATGTCACCTGGAAAAAAAGGAATTATGGACATCATAATTATCCATTGGAACGTATAGAGAAAGCAATCAATTGGTTAAAAGCACATGGTGATCAGAAGATAGGAATTGTCGGGGCATCTACTACAGGAACACTGGCATTGACTGCTGCTTCTTATTTTAAAGATATCACATTAACGATTGGTCTGACACCGAGTGATTTTATCTGGCAGGGATTTATGCAGGGTAAAAGAGATGGCTGTAAGGAATGGCCAATTGAGGAGAATCTCTTTTTTCGTATAAAGGAGAACCACTTCCATACATGCCGCAGTTTCGCGGACACGGCATAGGGAACAGAATCGTCAGGTGGCTTGTAGAGCAGGCTCGTCAGCGGCATATTTCAAAAATATATCTTG
>ENA-OQDW01000590-OQDW01000590.1-human-gut-metagenome-genome-assembly--contig:-NODE-590-length-14771-cov-1.489962_pt1 | contig 14771 bp, 15 predicted proteins | sample MGYA00242784_ERZ504613 | MGnify/ENA primary metagenome ERZ504613 (study PRJEB26092, sample SAMD00036330) | human gut metagenome | host: Homo sapiens | study: EMG produced TPA metagenomics assembly of... | reverse complement strand
CAAACAAAATACGAATATGAAATCACCGTCATGCTGCCCGTATGTCCGAATACCCGTGCATCCGCGGACACGCACCGGACGTCCTGCCCCGCAGTCCTTCGCAAAGGCGAAGAGCAATGGCAATCGCAGCGGATACGACACCCCCACAACCAACGGAAACGTCCGGAAAGCGGCCCTTCCCAACACGAAAAAGGGAACGGTTTTCCGTCCCCTTCTCCTGGCCCGACGTTTCGTTCAAAGCGTGATGCTGAACCCGATTTTAAGCAACAGCGCGTTCAGCGAACATTCCTTGAGCACGAAAGGGGAATCGATTTCAGAGAAAAACTCGCCCAATCGGTAGCCTATGCCGATGTCGAAACCGGCATTACGATGGCGCCCCACCCGGAAGCGGTATCCTATCATGGGAGTGAGGGCCAATGCAGGGTCCCACTCGTCTCCCCAGTTATCGCTTTCCACACGCTCCAAAGGCACGCCGAGGTCGATGCCCACGAACGGCGAACTGTTCCGGTCGAGCACCGTGTAGCGGAAACGCAGGAAAGGCTGCAACAGCGTAACGAGGTCTCCGTCGCCAGGCATCGAGTAAGCGCTCAAATCGAAACCCGCCGCCATGTAAAAGTGCGGATTCGCCTGATAACCGAACGTCAACGCGGTATTCACCGTAGCTTCCGTCATCCAACGACCGATGCCCGTGCGCGGACCGGGCCATGCACCGCCGCCCGTCTCGACTCCGATAACGAACCCCCTGTCTTTGTGTACACGCTCTTTGCGCTACTTTTCTTTACCCACGAAATCGAAGTCATCCATATACCGCACCGGAATGTAATACTTCGTGGTCGTCGGAGTGTAAATATAACCCGTCACGAACGACAGCATGATGTCTCCGAACCGTAACGGGTAAGTACGGCGTAATTCTCCGCATCGCCGACATGTTCCTGCGCGATGGTCTTTCCCGTCTTGACCAACCCGCCGAGGAAATGAGCGTTGTGTTCCTTGGATACTTCAATCATCGGCTCTTTGGGTTTGACGTCGCCGACAAGAATACGACTCGTGCTGCACGAGGATGCACAGACTGCCGCCGCGACCGCTGCGGCCGCAACGACGATTCCTTTCACGGTTTTCATACTACTCCTCCTCTTTTGCAGACTCCCTGCCGGCAGCCGCCGTCTTGTTCAACTCCTCTACCGGCAGATAGAATTTGGTCTGGGTCGGGGTATAGATTCCCGCCGTGACTCCCCCGACAAGGCCGTTCAGAAAACCGGTACTGGTCTGAACTACGAAACTGTCGGCGTCGTCCACATACTCCGACGCCGTCATCGTGGTATTGCCGCCGGGAATGAGTCCGCCGACGAAATGGTGATTGAACGCTTCCTGACTCACCTTGACTTTTCTGTCGTCGGGCCGGGCATTGCTACATAAAGGTTCGTGCGGAAACAGGACGTCAGTCCCACACAGCACAAACACAGGCAAAACGGTAAAATTCTCTTCATGGCTTATATATTGAAAGATTCAGGTCGCCTCTTCATGTTCCGGCAGAACGGGTCATCACCGCACACCGTGCTGCCGGCCCCGGCACCTGCGAACGGCAGACCTCCTCCCGCCCCTGCACCGACGTACTGCCGTTCCCGTCTCAATAAGCTACGGTACCGTCTTCAACCAACGGTAAAATCCTCTTCCCGGAAAGGCCGTCGCGCACATCTCGCGCATACGCCGGAACGCACCGCATCGCCGTCGGATTGCGCAGGGAACAGCCGCATTCCGCCGCCGACGGATGCACTCGTTCATCGCAAAGGTAACGAGGGAACAAACAATTGTCCAATATAATATATCATTTTAGTATTCAATAAAAAAGACTATCTTTAGAAATTGCATGCATCGCTGGAATCCGACGGGCAGCCCACCCCGGTGCAGGCAGCCCCTGCGGAAACACTTCCGGAAATCCGGCCCCGTCCCTTCCGAAAAACATGCGGTCCGTTCCGTTCACGACCCCGACCGTACTCCGGCCCCGTCCGTATCATCCGCCCGGACGATACCCGCCAGACCGCGATACCATCGCCAGACGGTCACCTGCTCCACGGCAATGACCTCCGTACCGCCGGGAACGATGAACTCTCCCAGCCCCCTCCTCTGGGCAGCGTCCCGATGCCAGTCATAGGTATATCCGAGACGTGTCCACGGATACGGATTCTCCTCTCCGTATGAAAGCGCCGTCCGCGCCTCGAACCATTCCCGGTACGGTGCAGGCAGGTCACAGGGAGACACATCGGGAGCCGCACACGCCCCGACGTCCGGATTGGGACACGGTCTGAGCAACGTACTGCGGTCGGCATAGAAAAAGAGGAGCCGGTCGTAAGGGCTGTCCGGCGGAAGGCCGAGCAACTGTAGCATCCGCATCCTGCATTCCAGCGAATCCCCCATCAGAGGCATACGCCGCATACGCTCCTCCAGTTCATACGGCAGAACGACCCACAACGTATAACCGTCCGTAACGAACTGCCGTCCCGCCGTCCACACACCGGCATACTCCCCGTCCGTCATGGAACAGACGAGCACGAACTGCCGTCCGCCGCGTTCCGTCCACTCCAACCCGTCGCCGGAGTCGGGGGAAACGATACAGGGCAGGTCGCGGTACACCTCCGACGCGTCGGACACGGCGGCATCCGCCACGGCCGCCAGATAATCCGTCTGCAACTGCGCCCGGTCGAGATACCACGGCGCACCGCTCCACCGGCCGCACGCCGCATGGAACAAGACACATGCCGCACATACGGCTGCATATCCTGCATGAACTCTTCTCTTCATACGGCTTTCATTCTTCCTCTGTCTGCCGCTCCGACACCGTCCGAAACGGAAACCGCCCCGACAGCCAGCATACGGGAAAGAGCGCCCGTGCACTCCGGTACCGCACCGTTCCCTTTCCACGCACCGTCTGTTCTGCACCGCTCATCCCCGACCGCCAATGATGGAAAGTCCCGTCCTGCATGAACAGAACGGGACAGATGATTCACTGACGGAAGAACGACGGACAAGCCACGCTTCCGCCGCGACACCCCACCGCCGCCGGCCTATCTGCCGAGGCTTCGCTCCACATACCCGCGGTAATCCTTCACCACCGGTTCATAATCCCCGTCGAAGAGCGGCGAGGAGACCATGAAATCGGCCGTGGAACGGTTCACCGCCGTCGGAACGTTATACAACGTCGCCAGACGCAGAAGCGCCTTCACATCCACATCGTGCGGCTGGGCCTCCATCGGGTCCCAGAAAAATATCAGGGCGTCTATCCTGCCCTCGGCTATCATCGCCCCCAACTGCTGGTCGCCGCCGAGGGGACCCGACTTGAGCAGCCGGATGTCGAGCCGGCATTTTCCGTCCCCTTTCTTGCCTATCAGACGTCGGCCACCATTCTGCCGGTCGTCCCCGTACAGACGAGACTGTGACACAACAGAAGTTCGCGGTTCCAGTCGGCCCACTCCACCAGGTCGGGCTTCATGTTATCATGCGCTACCAGCGCTATTGTCTTCTTTCTTTCCATCGGTTCAATCCATTCGCGGTGCAATGAAAACACAATGCCGTTGCACCGCCGTCACAACACCGTTACGATTCCGTTAATATTCCGGGGCCTCAATCCGACACAGCGTACAGGCCCGACACCTCTTTATTACTTTAGGGCGGCCATGCGTTCGCGGAGCGCCTTTATCTTCGCCTCGGCATCGTTCTTCTTGGCGTATTCCGTCTCCACCACCTTTTGCGGAGCCCCGCTAACGAACCGCTCGTTGGAGAGCTTCTTCATCACCGACGCGAGGAATCCCTCCAGATAGGCGAGTTCGTCGGCCAGCTTCCGCAGCTCGGCCTCCACGTCCACCATGCCGTCGAGCGGTACGAAATACTCCGTAGTCTTGACAATGAAAGAAGGCGCCGCCGGACTCTTCTCCGCCACGCACTTCACGCCCGACAGGTTCGCCATCTTGACCAAAAGCGGATTATAGGCCTCATGATAGTTTTCGTCGCGGATGACTTTCAGAGCAAGCGGTTCCCTGGTGGGAATACTCTTCTGCTGCCGGATGTTCCTTACCGCCGTCACGGTCTCTTTCACCAGTTCGAAACGCGCCAGCAGGGCATCGTCCCATGCAGCTGCCCGCGGCATGTCGCTCACCATGATGCTCTGTCCCTCCAGACGCGGGGCAAGGTGCTGCCACAGCTCCTCGGTAATGAAGGGCATGAAGGGGTGCAGCATGCGCAGCAACTTATCGAAGAACGCTTTGGTCTGGGCAAAGGTCTTCCCGTCGGCCGGCATCCCGTATGCGGGTTTCACCATCTCCAGATACCACCCGGAAAATTCGTCCCAGAACAGCCTGTAAATCTTCATGAAGGCATCGGAGATGCGGTAAGCCGCGAAATCGGCCTCGATACCCGCCAGGCTCCTGTCAAGCAGATTACCGAACCACTCTGCCGCCAGGCGGCCGCTTTCGGGCTGCTCCAGTCCCTCGTCCACGCTCCACGAGCTCACCAGCCGGAAAGCGTTCCATATCTTGTTCCCGAAATTGCGTCCCTGCTCGCACATCGCCTCGTCGAACATGATGTCGTTACCCGCCGTGGAACAGAGCAGCATGGCCACCCGCACCCCGTCGGCGCCGTAACGGTCTATCAGGTCGAGCGGGTCGGGCGAGTTGCCGAGCGACTTGCTCATCTTGCGTCCCAGCTTATCGCGCACGAGCCCCGTGAAATAGACGCTCTGGAAAGGCTTCTCGTGCATATACTCGTATCCGGCCATTATCATACGCGCCACCCAGAAGAAGATGATGTCGGGCGCCGTCACCAGGTCGTTGGTCGGATAGTAATAGCGTATCTCCGGATTCCCGGGATGCATGATGCCGTCGAAGAGCGCGATGGGCCACAGCCACGAACTGAACCACGTATCCAGCACGTCGTCGTCCTGCCGCAGGTCGGCGAGCTGCAGGTCGGCACCGCACTTGCGGCGGGCAAGCTCCAGCGCCTCCTCTGCCGTTTCGGCCACCACATAGCCGCCTTCGGGCAGATACCAGGCCGGAATGCGGTGTCCCCACCAAAGCTGCCGCGAAATACACCAGTCCTTGATGTTCTCCATCCAATGGCGATACGTATTGCGGAACTTGGGCGGCACGAAGCGTATCATGTCACTCATGACAGCATCGAGTGCTGGAACTGCCAATTTGTCCATTTTCAGAAACCACTGCATGGAAAGTTTCGGCTCTATCGGAACATGCGTACGTTCCGAGAAACCGACGTTGTTGGTATAGGCCTCCGTCTTTTCGAGCAGACCGGCCGCATCGAGGTCCTTCTCTATCCGTTCACGCAGCGCGAAACGGTCCATACCCTCGTACAGGCCCACCTTGCCGTTCACCGTACCGTCCGGATTGAAGATGTCGATGACCTCCAGATTGTATTTCTCGCCTATCACATAGTCGTTCACGTCGTGGGCCGGGGTCACCTTCAGCACACCCGTTCCGAACTCCGTATCCACATAATCGTCCGCGATGACGGGAATGCTCCTGCCCACGAGCGGCACCCTCACGGCACGCCCCACGACGCCGCGTAGCGGGGGTCGTTCGGATTGACGCAAAGGGCCACATCGCCGAGTATCGTCTCCGGACGCGTCGTGGCCACCGTCAGATAGCCGCCGCCCTCCTCCAGCATGTAGCGCAGATAGTAGAGCTTCCCGTGCGTCTCGCAAAAAACCACCTCCTCGTCCGAAAGAGCCGTCTGCGCGGCGGGGTCCCAGTTCACCATGCGTACCCCGCGGTAAATCAATCCTTTGTTATAGAGATCCACGAAGACGCGGATGACGCTGCGCGAACGCACCTCGTCCATCGTGAATGCGGTACGCTCCCAATCGCACGAGGCGCCCAGCCGGCGGAGCTGTTTGAGGATAATCCCCCCGTGCTCCTCCTTCCACTGCCAGGCATGGCGCAGGAACTCCTCGCGCGAGAGCGACGATTTCTCGATACCCTGCTCCCGGAGCCTGGCCACCACCTTGGCTTCGGTAGCTATCGAGGCGTGGTCGGTTCCCGGCACCCAGCAGGCGTTCATCCCGTTCATCCGGCACGGCGGACAAGCACGTCCTGCAGGGTATTGTTCAGCATGTGCCCCATGTGGAGCATGCCTGTCACATTCGGGGGTGGTATGACTATTGTATAGGAAGGTCTGCTGTCGGGTTCCGAATGAAAGTACCCGCCCGCAAGCCAGTAGTCGTACCACTTGCCTTCGAGCTCCTGGGGAACGTATTTGTCTGCTATCTTCATAGTGTATGAATATTTCCGTTACAAAATGTGTGAATTGCAAAGATAGCGATTTTGACGTTCGGATGGAGCCGGACATGTTAATAAACTGATGATTGTTTTCGGAATACAGATAACATTTAAGGGAACGGATTCGTTATCTTTGTACCCAAATCGAAAAGGAGATTTCAAAGAATGAGCAAAAAAAGCAATAAGATAGAGATAGATATCCTGTCGGATATTTCCGACATTCAGGAGGGACACAGCCAGGTCATCCCGATAGTTACCGAAAACGAAGACGAACTTTCGGAAAACTATTCGATACCCGAATCGCTGCCCATCCTCTCGCTGCGCAGCTCGGTGCTGTTCCCCGGCTCGATTACCCCCATTACGGTGGGCCGGGAGAAGTCCATGAAGCTGATACGCGACGTGGAGGCCGGCACGGGAATACTCGGTGCGGTACTTCAGAAGGAGTCCGACGTCGAGCAGCCCGCACCGGACGACATGTACCGCATCGGCACGGCAGCCCGCATTCTCAAGACGCTCGACATGCCCAACGGCAACCTGACCGTCATCCTGCACGGCCTCGAAAAAATCGAGATAAACGAATACCTCTCTTCGGAGCCCTACTTCACGGCGACGGTCACGCCGCTCAAGGATACGACGCCCGCCTCCGGCAACGTGGAGTTCGAGGCGCTCGTGGAATCCATCAAGGACGTGGCGCTGAACATCATCAGCGTTTCGCCCAACATACCGAAGGAAGCATCGTTCGCCATCAAGAACATCGACAGCAAACGCGGCATCATCAACTTCATCTGTTCCAACCTCGACTTCGAGGATGCCGACCGCCAGCGGCTGCTCGAAGCGCCGGGACTGCTGGCGCGTGCCCGCCGCCTGCTGGAAATACTCGTACGCGAACAGCAGCTCGTGGAGCTAAAGAACAAGATACAGAGCAAGGTCAAACAGGACATCGACCAGCAGCAGAAAGAATACTACCTCCAGCAGCAGATACGCACCATCCAGGAGGAGTTGGGCGGCAACGAGGACGAAGCCGAAATCGCCCGCATGCGCGAGGAGGCCAAGACGAAGAAGTGGAGCAAAGAGGTGGGCGAAATGTTCAACAAGGAGCTCAACAAGCTCGAGAGGCTGAATCCCGCCGTGGCGGAATACTCGGTACAGATGAACTACCTGCAGCTGATGCTCGAACTTCCGTGGGGCGAGTGCACGCAGGACAACCTCGACCTCAAACATGCCCGCGAACGGCTCGACAACGACCACTTCGGCCTGGAGGAGGTCAAGGAGCGGCTGCTGGAACATCTGGCGGTCATCAAGCTGAAAGGCGACCTCAAGTCGCCGATTATCTGCCTCTACGGCCCTCCCGGAGTGGGCAAGACGTCGCTCGGCAAATCGGTGGCGGGAGCATTGGGCCGCAAGTTCGGACGCATATCGCTCGGCGGCCTGCACGACGAATCGGAAATCCGCGGCCACAGGCGCACCTACATCGGCGCGATGCCGGGCCGCATCATCCAGACCATCAAGCGATGCGGCTCCTCCAACCCGGTCATCATCCTCGACGAGGTGGACAAAATCGGCGTAGGGAACCACGGTGACCCGTCGTCGGCACTGCTCGAAGTGCTCGACCCGGAACAGAACACCACGTTCCACGACAACTACCTCGACACGGAGTACGACCTCTCCAAAACGCTCTTCATCGCCACGGCCAACAACATACAGAACGTACATCCGGCCCTGCGCGACCGCATGGAGATGATAAACATCCCCGGCTACCTGCTCGAAGAGAAGATTGAAATCGGACTGCGCCATCTGCTCCCCAAGGAACGCGAGGCGCACGGCATCCCCGCCGAGAACCTGCTCCTGTCGCGCGAAGTGATGGAGCGGATTATCTCCGACTACACCCGCGAAGCAGGGGTGCGCGGACTGGACAAGATGCTGGCCAAAATCGCACGTCACCGGGCGAAAGATATCGGATTCGAGCAGGAGTACAACCCGGAGATATCGGTCGAAGATTTGGAAAAGATACTCGGCATGCCCAAGTTCCGCAACGAAAAGTACGAAGTGAGTGGCATCACGGGTGTAGTTACCGGCCTGGCATGGACCGAAGTGGGAGGCGATATCCTCTACATCGAGTCGATACTCAGCCCCGGCAAGGGCAAACTGAGCCTGACGGGCAACCTCGGCGACGTGATGAAGGAGTCGGCGACGATAGCCCTCGAATGGACGAAAGCCACTATGCGGAGCTGGGAATCGACAAGGAGAAGTTCGAGAATTTCGACATCAACATCCACGTACCGGAGGGAGCCATCCCGAAGGACGGCCCGAGCGCAGGCATCACCATGGTGACGTCGCTGGTATCGACCTACACCGGCCGGAAGGTGAAAGACCGCATCGCCATGACGGGCGAAACGACGCTCCGTGGACGGGTCATGCCCGTAGGGGGCATCAAGGAGAAAATCCTCGCCGCCAAACGCGCCGGGCATCTCCGAAATCATCCTCAGCGAGGACAATGCGAAGGATATCGCCGAAATCAAGGAGGACTACGTAGAGGGACTGAAATTCCACTTCGTCCGCACGAACGAAGAGGTACTCGAACTCGCACTCGAAAAATAGAACAAGGTACGTATCCGTACCGGCGAAAGCCCGGAGGAACTGGTTCCTCCGGGGCTTTTCGTTTCCTGCTCCGACAGTCAGTCCGGACAAACAAGGAACCGGACGGCCCTCCGCCTCGAACAATGGAACGGTTCCGCTCAAGCTGCCCCCACAAGAGCCGAAACGGGCGGCATACCGACGGCTAAACAGTCTCAAGGAAAACCGCCAATCATACCGTCCTGCAAACAGCAGGAATTGCGGTACCGGAGAAACGGACCCGCAACGGCCCCATCCTTTACAGCACACACGGCAGTTTACCGGCGGCACCGCATACGGTAATCGTAGGGAGAGAACCCCGTCTTCCGTTTAAAGAAGCGGCTCAGATAGGACTGGTCGGGAAAGCCGAACCGGTCGGCTATCTGCGTCACGGAGAGGTCGGAGGTGTAAAGCAGGGCCTTGATTTCGGCCACGAGCTGTTCGTCTATCAATTGCTTGGGTGTCTTATGGGGTGCAAGCCCAGCCGTAACCACCCGCAGGTAACGCTGCGATATGCAGAGTTCGCCGGCATAAAACGCCGTATCGCGCCGTTCGGTACAGTGCTGCCGCACCAGCGACAGAAAACGGTGAAAGATGTATTCCCGGCCGAAAGATTCGGCCGAAGCCGTCTTCTGCGGCATACTCCGGCACATCGCCACCAGGAATCCCTGCAGGAAGTTGCGCCGGGGCTATCTCTCCGTATATTCCGCCCCGACACACCTCCCGGGCCATATCCATCCACAAAACGGCCGAGGCCCACGACTCGGAACCCGCCGGGTGGAGAAAAAAGGGTTCGTCGCGCAGGAAGCGGATACAACCGGCATCGAACGGTATCGCCGCCTCATGGAAAAGTCCGTCCGGAAAAGTGAACATCCGAACGGCCAAATCCTCCCCCGCTTCGAGCAGATGCAGTATCGCACCGGGAAAGAGCAACAGTTCAGCTCCCGCCTGCAGGCGGTAATGTTCGATACCCGTCGAGACATCGGCACGGCCGTGCACACAGAGCATGTTCACCCCGCATCCTATCCGCACCGGCCAATGCCTGAACATCTCCACTCCCCTTCCGCATAAGCCATCTGCCGTCGCTCCTCTCCATAACCGTCACCCCTCCCTTTGCAGACGCACGCCCCCTTGACAGAGGCAAAACCCGCGCATCCCTTTACGACACAAAATTACGCCATTTCCCGATACTCTCCGCCCTTTTTATGCCGGAAATGAAATATTACGATGTAAATACGGCCGCCTGCCCATCCAGTTCCGTACCCTATCTTTGCAGACAAAAAAGAACGCAATGCAAACCGGTATTCCCTATTCGTATGCCAAGACGTCCGCGGCACGCTACTCGAACTACCTTATCGTCCTGCTCGGCATCCTCACGGCCTTCGGTCCGCTCGTGACGGACATGTACCTGCCGACGCTCCCCTCCATGACAGTTTATTTCGGCACTTCGCAGTCGATGGTACAGATGGGCCTCACGACGAGCATGGCCGGTCTCGCGCTCGGACAGCTGCTGTTCGGCCCGCTGAGCGACAAGTTCGGCCGGCGGCCGCTGCTCCTCGTCTCCCTGCTGCTGTTCGTCGCTTCCACAGTGATTTGCATCTTCTCGCCCACGGTATACGTATTCGTGGGCATGCGGCTCTTCCAAGGCATAGGGGCCGCCGGCGGCATCGTCATCTCCCGTTCCGTGGCCACCGACCGTTACCGCGGCAAGGAGCTGGTCAAGGTCCTCGCCGTCATCGGTGTCATCAACGGCATCGCTCCGGTGGCGGCTCCGGTACTCGGCGGCGTACTGACCGATGCCGTCGGGTGGCGCGGCATCTTCGTCATCCTGCTGGCCATCGGCGTCATCCTGCTCGGAAGCTCGATGCTGTTCCGGGAGTCGCTTCCTCCGCGCCGCCGGGCCGGCCAGAGCCTGCTGCGCACGTTCGGGAATTTCGGAACCATCCTGCGCAACAAACGCTTCATCCTGTACGTCCTCCAACTCGGTTTCGCCCAGGGTATCCTCTTCGCCAACATCGCCTCCTCTCCATTCATCATACAGGAACACTACGGATTTTCGGCACTGGAATTCAGCATCGTTTTCGCCGTGAACTCGCTTCGCATTCATGGCCGCGGCCCCCGCTCTCGCTTCGCTTCCGCCGCCCGCAGGACGGCATCATGGCGAGCTGCATCGGGATGTGCGTGCTCTCCGTCGCCGAACTCGCAGCCCTGTGGTGCAGATGCAGTTTTTGGGTATATGAAGGCATCCTGTTCCTGCTGCTCTTCACCATGGCACTCACCTTCACCCTCTCCACAACGCTCGCCATGGAGAGCGAACGCCGATATGCCGGGAGTGCATCGGCCATTCTCGGTGCGGTTTGCTTCGCCTTCGGCGGTATCGTCTCGCCCATCGTAGGAACGGGCGACATTCTCAAGACCACCGGCATCGTCTTCGTCGTATGCGCCGCCGCATCGCTCTGCTGCGCAATCGCGGCAGACCGGCAGCATCCGACCGCATCGCGTCCCTGAACCGAGAGCCGGCTCTCCGTTGGGAAAAGAGAGAGAGGGGCCCGAAGATGCCCCATCCTTTCCGTCTTCCGGTCCGCGGGGAGTATCCCCGACAGACCGGAAGACGGAAGACACGGCGACCCCACATGCGCCAACCCGCCCTTCCCTTTCCGCTCCCCGCCCGACCGGATAAAAAACAACGGACGCATACCGGATTTTCGAGGATATTCCGTACCTTTGCCCCGCCTTAGGGACGGGACCCCCGCCTTGACACCAGGCTATGCATTCCCATGCCTGTCTCCCGATTCCCCTTTCCGGCTGCAAGCATTTATGACCTTATCGAGAAACAATCCCGAACTGCTGGGAACGGAACCCGTCGCAGGCTGCTGAAGCGGTACGCCCTGCCAGCCATCATAGCGATGTCGTCGTCATCGCTCTACAACATCATCGACAGCATCTTCATAGGCCACGGCGTCGGAGCGATGGCCATCAGCGGGCTGGCCATCGCCATGCCGCTGATGAACCTCATGGCGGCCTCGGGTCGCTGGTAGCGTCGGAGCCTCCTCGCTCATCTCCATACGTCTGGGACAGGGCAACAAACAGCGGGCATTCCTGATACTCAGCAACGCCATCATGCTGAACGTGGTGATAGGACTCACCTTCACCACGCTGGGGCTCATCTTCCTCGACGACATTCTCTACTTCTTCGGCGCAAGCGACCAGACCATCCCCTACGCCCGCGACTTCATGCGCATCATCCTGTCGGGCAACGTCATAACCCATGTCTCATGGGAATGAACGAAATTCTGCGTGCGTCCGGCTATCCGAAAAAGCGATGGGCATCATGCTTACGGCCGTGTTCATCATCGTCTGCCTCAATCCGCTCTTCATCTTCGGATTCGGCTGGGGCGTCCGTGGCTCGGCTTTCGCCACCATCACCGGACAGTGCGTGGCGCTCGTACTCGAATTCACGCACTTTCTCAACCGGAAACACTTCCTCTACCTCAAACGCGGTACGTTCCGTTTCATCGGCACCATCGTACGCAAGGTGCTCTCCATCGGCATGGCCCCCTTCCTGCTCAACGTATGCGCCAGCATCGTCGTCATCTTCATCAACAATGCCCTCAAAAAAACGGGCGGCGATATCTCCATCGGCGCTACGGCATCGTGAACCGCGTGCTGATGCTCTTCGTGATGATTGTGAACGGACTCAACCAGGGCATGCAGCCCATCGTGGGCTACAACTACGGCGCCCGTCAGTTCGACCGCGTCATCCGGACACTGAAACTGAACATCGTGTGCGCCGTATGCGTCACCACCTTCGGCTTCATTCTGGGCCACTTCTTTCCCCACCTCGTGGCCGGTATGTTCACCGACGACCCCACGCTGCTGAGCGTAGCGAAATGGGACTGAAGATATCGCTCCTCGCATTCCCGATAGCCGGATTCCAAATCGTCTCCTCCGGTTTCTTCCAATACATCGGCAAACCGCAGAAGGCCATCCTGCTGTCGCTCACGCGCCAGCTCCTGTTCCTCGTACCGCTGCTGGCCGTCCTGCCCGACCTTTACGGCACCATGGGCGTATGGGCGAGCATGCCCATCGCCGACTGCCTCGCGGCATTCCTCGCCGGGGTGCTCCTCTTTTTCCAGATACGCAAGATGCGCAGGCATCCGGACGAAATCAAGGTCATCTGACTTTTCCGCACCGCTCCGGTACAAGTGACGGCGGTTTCCGCTCTGTCCGCAAACAGTACAGCGTTGTGAAGCGGGCAACATACCGACCGGATGCCGGCAAACGAAAACGGCGGGAGGATATTTCGAATATCTTCCCGCCGCCGTACCGGTATCGTTCCGGCACCTATTCGATTTCCCAGTCGCAACCGTCCTTACGGTCCTTGACACGGATGCCGATTTCGTTCAGCCGGTCCCGGATGCGGTCGGAAGCGGCCCAATTCTTCGCAGCCTTGGCCTCGGCCCGCACGTCGAGCAGCATCTCCACCAGCGGCGTCACCAAATCGTCAGCCTCGGCGGCCTTTTCATCGCACAGGCCGAGCACATCGAACACCACGGTATGCACCAGGACGCGCAACCGGTCGAGGTCTTCCGCCGTTATGGATTGCTGTTTCTCGTAAATCTGGTTGATGATGCGCACCCAATCGAAGAGGGCAGCTATCAGAGAGGCGAATTCAGGTCGTCGTTCATCGCCTCCTCGTAACGCTCCCGCAGGTCGTCCACCTCCACGGTGGAAACGGCCGACGGGGTGAGCTTGCCGAGCGTTTCGACCGCTTCATCAGGCGGTCCAGTCCCTTCTCGGCGGCTTGCAGCGCCTCGTTCGAGAAATCGAGCGTGGAACGGTAGTGGGCCTGCAGGATGAAGAACCGGATAGTCATCGGCGAATAAGCCTGCGCCAACAGGGCGTGGTTCCCCGTAAAGAGCTGTTCGAGGGTGATGAAGTTGCCCAGCGACTTGCCCATCTTCTGCCCGTTGATGGTAATCATGTTGTTGTGCACCCAATATTGTGCGGCACCGTGCCCTTCGGCCGCGGTATTCTGCGCCAGTTCGCACTCGTGATGGGGGAACATCAGGTCCATTCCGCCTCCGTGTATGTCGAAAGTCTCGCCGAGATATTTGGTGCTCATGGCCGAGCACTCCATATGCCAGCCGGGAAAACCGTCGCTCCACGGCGAGGGCCAGCGCATGATATGCTCCGGCGAAGCCTTTTTCCAGAGCGCGAAATCGGCCGGGCATCGCTTGTCGCCCTGTCCGTCGAGGTCGCGCGTCCCGCAAAGCATGTCGTCGAGCCGACGCCCGGACAGGATGCCGTAATCGTAATCCCGGTTGTAGCGTTCCGCGTCGAAATAGACCGAACCGTTGCTGACGTAAGCATAACCGCGGTCGAGAATGCGCTGCACATAGCTATCTGTTCGATGATATGACCGGAAGCGAGCGGTTCGATGGAGGGCGAAAGCACCCCGAGCGCACGCATGGCATCGTGGTAACGCTCCGTATAGTAGTGAGCTACTTCCATGGGTTCCAGCTCCTCGAGCCGCGCCTTCTTCGTTATCTTGTCTTCCCCCTCGTCGGCATCGTTCTCCAGATGGCCCACATCGGTGATGTTGCGCACGTAGCGCACCTTGTAACCGAGCGAACGCAGGTAGCGGAACAGCAGGTCGAAAGTAATGGCCGGCCGTGCGTGCCCCAGGTGCGGGTCGCCATAGACGGTCGGGCCGCAGACGTAGATGCCCACATGGGGCGGATTCACCGGTTCGAACTCCTCCTTGCGCCGGGTGAGGGTATTGTGGAGCATCAGCTTTGACTTCATATGCGGATATCTTTTAAATTCGGGTTCGGGACAATCCCGCACGGCGGGAAGCCCTGCGGTACGCATCGG
>ENA-OQDW01000589-OQDW01000589.1-human-gut-metagenome-genome-assembly--contig:-NODE-589-length-14788-cov-1.432713_pt1 | contig 14788 bp, 22 predicted proteins | sample MGYA00242784_ERZ504613 | MGnify/ENA primary metagenome ERZ504613 (study PRJEB26092, sample SAMD00036330) | human gut metagenome | host: Homo sapiens | study: EMG produced TPA metagenomics assembly of... | reverse complement strand
CAGCGTCAGCAGCAGCACGAAACAACCCGCCGCTTTGGAAACTACCGAAAGGTAGGCTGTGGTAGCCGTAGGTGCCCCTTCATAGACATCGGGAGCCCACATATGGAAAGGCACGAGCGAAATCTTGAAAGCCAGTCCGGCAAAGAAGAAGACGAATCCCAACACCGTCATGAAATCGGCGCTCACCAGCGGCTGCATGTCGGCGAAATACATCGTCCCCATCGCACCGTAGAGATATGAGAGGCCGAACATCATGATACCCGACGAGAGCGTGGACATCAGGATGTATTTCGCTCCTGCCTCGGCCGATTTCTCCCGGTACTTGTTGTACGCCGCGAGGCATGCCGTCGGCAGCGATGCCATCTCGATACCGATATAGAGCAGCATGAAGTTCCCGGCGGAGACCATCAGATACATGCCCAGAAGCGTGGCGAGCGTGATGACGTAATACTCCCCCTCGCGGATGGCCGTCTCCCGGCCCCGCAGCCATTCGCCGGCCTGCATGAAGACTACGAGCGTACCGAGATTCAGGATATTTTTCATCAGCACCGTAAGCCGGCTCGTGATATACATTCCCCCGAAGGCGCTCCCTTCGGGCAGACAACAGAAGAATCCGGCCACGGTATGCAGTGCGAAAAGGACAATCGCCAGCGGCCGGAACCACCGCATCGCACGCGTTTCGCCGGCGAATATATCGAACAGGAGCAGTACCACGAACACGGCAAGCAGACCGAGCTCCTGGCGCATTACCAAGAAATTACCCAAATCCATACGCTAAAAGAGGTTTAAATGTTCCATTATCGGTCCGAGGCTCTCGTAAATCAATCCCTGCGCACCGGAGGGCCACACGCCTACCGCCACGATGCAGGCGATGAGCGCCACGGCCGAGAAACGCTCGTACCAGTGCGCATCGTCCAGCTTCAAGTGGTCGGGATTCTGCACCGGACCGTAGAGTATCTTGCCGACCGTACGCAGGATATAGACGGCCGTCACCACGATGGAGGTCGCCGCCAGTATCGTCAGTACGCGGCGCAGCAGGTCGGCATGTTCGAACGAACCGATGAAAACGGTCATTTCGGCCACGAACCCGCTGAATCCCGGCAGGCCGAGCGAAGCGAAACCGGCTATCACGTAACAAACCGATGCGAAGGGCATGATACGCATCAGGCCGCCCATCTCGCGGATGTCGCGCGTGTGGGTGCGGCCGTAAATGACGCCTATCAACGAAAAGAACAGGGCCGTCATCAAGCCGTGAGAAAGCATCTGAAGCACCGCGCCGGTCATGGCCGTCCGGTTAAGCATCAGAATGGCGAAGAGCACGAGGCTGCAGTGGCTCACCGACGAATAGGCGTTCATGTACTTCAGGTCGGTCTGCACCACCGCGCCGTAGGCGCCGTATACCACCCCGATACCGGTAAGGATAAGGAATATCCACGACAGCTCCTGCGCCGCCTGCGGCATCAGGAATATCGCCACACGGAAACAGCCGTAGCCGCCCAGCTTCATCAATACGCCGGCATGCAGCATCGAGACCGAAGTCGGCGCCGCGGCATGGCCGTCGGGCGACCACGTATGGAACGGAAAGAGCGCCCCGAGCACTCCGAAACCGATAAATGTCAGGCAGAATATCCAATACTGATGATTCATGGGAATACTGAGCTGCGAAATCTCCATGATATTCATCGTGGTCACCCCGGCGGTGAAGTAGATGCCGAGAATCCCCGTCAGCAGGAAGGCCGAACCGCCCATGAGCATCAGCGTCAGCTTCGTGGCGGCATAGACCTTCTTTCCGGTACCCCATACCCCTATCAGCAGAAACATCGGATGAGGGCTATCTCGTAGAACATGAACATCGTGAAGAGGTCGAGCGAGATGAAATAGCCGAAAACGCCCACCGCCAGCAGCTGTACCACACGAAGAAATCGCGCTCCATGTTCCACGCCGAGAAGACGCCCGCGAAGGCCACGACGGCCGAAAGCAACAGCATCACCACCGAGATACCGTCCACACCCACCGTATAATGGATATTGAACGGCGCATACCATACGGTGTCGCTGCAAAGCAGCATCGCCTCGTCCGACACCGCCCGCTGCTGCAGGAACACGACCGCTACCGCCACCGCGCACACCAGTTGCAGTCCGAACCCCGCCGTGACCACCGTGCGCACGAACCGCTGCCCCTTTCCCGTGAAAAGCGCGAGCAGGGTGAGCAACGGTATGATAACCAATAAAGACAATATATTCATAACCCCGTCAGAATATAAATACACAAACCACGATAACGAGTACCGACCATACGAATACCGCCGCGTAGGTCTGTACACGGCCCGACTGCATTCCCTTCACGGCACGCGACAGGCTCTCCGTCCCCGTTCCGAGGGCATTGATACCGCCGTCTATCGCATGGCGGTCGAACCATGCCACGGGAGCACTCACGCAACGGAACAGAATCTTTTTGGTGACGAACTGCCATGCCTCATCGATATAGAAGCGATGGTAGGCCGCCCCGCCAAAAACCGGCCCACTTCGCGGCGACCCGCGCGGCCAGTCCCCGCTCCCGCATATAGAAGCGTGTCGCCACGGCGATACCCGCCAGGCTCACCAGAATGCCGCCGGCGGCAATCGCCCACTCGATGCCGAGCCTGTAAGGGATGCCGTCGCTGCTGACCAGCCGCGAGAAAGGCAGCCAGCCGACCGCGCACGAGAGCAGTGCGAGGAATACCAGCGCACGAGCATCGAAGCCGGCGCCTCGTGCGGACGCACTTCGTACTTCCGTTCCGTTCCCCAGAAGATGCGGAAATAGAGCCGGAACATATAGAAGGCCGTCAGCCCCGCCACGAGCAGCAGCACGGCGAAGATGAACTTGTCGTGCCCGAAGGCAGCCGACAAAATCTCGTCCTTGCTGAAAAAGCCCGAAAAAGGCGGGATACCCGCTATGGAGAAACAAGCGACAAGGAAGGTAATATGGGTGACGGGCAGGTATTTCCGCAGGCCGCCCATGGCCTCCATCTCGTTGCTGTGCACGGCATGAATCACCGCACCGGCACCGAGGAAGAGCAGCGCCTTGAAGAAAGCGTGCGTAAAGAGGTGGAACATGGAGCCGTATAGCCCTCGCCCGCATGACCGCCCATACCCGACACGCCGAGCGCGACCATCATATAGGCTATCTGCGAAATGGTGGAAAAGGCCAATACCCGTTTGATGTCGGTCTGCGTGATGGCGATGACCGCGGCAAAAAGCGCCGTGAAAGCCCCCACGTAGGTTATCAGCGTGAGTACATCGGGCGCGGCGAAATAGTAGAGCGGGAACATCCGCGCGATAAGGTAGACGCCCGCCACCACCATCGTGGCGGCATGGATGAGCGCCGACACCGGCGTCGGACCCTCCATGGCGTCCGGAAGCCAGATGTGCAGCGGAAACATTGCGACTTGCCGGCCGCCCCCATAAAGAGGAGCGCCATCGCCCACGTCGCGGCCGAAAGGCCGAGGAACGAACCACCCGCCAGGAGGTCACCGCCAGGGAAGCATTGTCGGCCGTCAGCAGTCCGAAGTCGAACGTACCCGTATAGAACGAAAGGATAAGAATGCCGATTAGAAAGCCCAGGTCGGCGAACCGCGTCACGATGAAGGCCTTTTTGGAGGCGGCTATCGCAGCGGGCTTCGTATAATAGAAACCGATAAGCAGATACGAGGAAGCCCCCACGAGTTCCCAGAAAATATACATCTGGAAAATGTTGGTAGCCACGACCAGTCCGAGCATCGAGAAGCTGAAGAGCGACAGGAAGGCATAGTAGCGCTGAAACCCCCGCTCGCCCTTCATGTAGCCGAAACTGTAGATATGGACCATCAGCGAAACGGTCGTTATCACCACCAGCATCATCACCGAAATGGGGTCCAGCAGCACGCCCATGTCGATGTGCAGCGTGTCGCTGAACCGGAGCCACTGCGCCGACCATGCCGTCAGGGCGCGGTAGGCGTCTCTCTCCAGACCTTCGACGAAGAAATAGCGGTATGCCGTCAGGTACGACAGCAGCGCAGAGACGGCCATTCCGAGCGTACCGCAAAGGCCGGCGGCCCGGGGCCGCAGCCATTTGCTGCCGAGCCCGATGAAGAGAAACATCACCATCGGGACGAGAATGATATATACGGTATATCCCATACTCCTAATATTTCATTTTGTCGATATGCCGGACGTCGATGTTGTTCGCCAGGCGGTACACGTTGATGATGATGGCGATGGCCACCGCCGTTTCGGCCGCCGATATGGCGATGCCGAAAAGACTGAAGAACAGTCCCTCCATGTGTTCCGGATAGAGGTATCGGTTGAACACGCTGAAATTTATCTCGACCGAGTTGAGGATAAGCTCGATGGATATGAGCACCGCGAGCAGGTTCTTGCGGGCGATGAACCCGTAGATTCCTACGAAGAACATGATTGAACTGACAATCAGGTAATGCTCCATGGATATCATCATAGTCTTGCCGTTTTTTTGTCGTTTACCGTTTGCGCGCTATCAGGATGCCGCCGATGGCGCACACGAGCAGCAGGATGCTGAGCGCCTCGAACGACAGCAGGTATTCGTACTTGTCCGTCCCCATGAGGGTCTGCCCGACCGCCTTCATATCGGTCTCGTGGTCACCCAGCACGGTGGGATTGCTGCCGTAGAGGAAACGGTGCTTCAGCGTCACCCAGGTGGTGATGAGCAGTCCGGCGAGGGCCGTGACGGCACCGGAAAGCACCCTGCGCCGGTCGTGCGGTTCGGTCCGGTCGCCTTTGGAACTCGTCAACAGGATGGCGAAAATGAAGAGGATGAGAATACCGCCCGCATAGACCGAAAGCTGCACGACCGCCAGAAAGTGGTAATTCAGCATGAGATAAAGCCCTGCGGTGCCTATCAGCACGAGAAGCAGATAGGTCGCCGCACGGAATATCTTGCGCGAGGTGACCGCCAGCACCGACGATACGATTATCGCCGCGGCCAGCAGATAGAAAATGATTACGTTAGCTATCCCTTCCATGACTTATTCCGTTTTTGATTCCGTTCGAGCCTCCGGCGATGCCGTCCCTCCTTCCGGCGCCGGAGCGGCCGGTTTCGGAGCGGGTGCCGGTTTCGGAGCTTGCGAAGAGCCCGGCCGATTGAGCTGAAGCAGCAGCCGCTCCTTCGTGAAGACGGCATGCTCGAACTCGTTCGTGAACCGGATGGCTCCCGTCGGGCAGACCGAAACGCACAGACCGCAGAAAATGCAGCTTCCGAGGTTGTAGAGGTGTTTGTCGAGTACCCGCTTCGGCTTGCCGGTCGCGGGGTCGGTCTCCGTCCGAGCAACGACCTGTATCGTACCGTTCGGACAGTTGTTCATGCACATGCCGCAGGCGATGCACTTGTGGTGATTCTCCGCGTCGTGCGGCATGGTGAGCAGCGCACGGAACCGCTCGCCGTACTCCCGCCTGCCGCGGTTCTCCGGATATTGCTGCGTCACCTTCGGACGGCAGAAATTGAGCATGGTGACATACATCCCCTGCCCCAAATGCCATATCCCGACGAATATGTTCTTTATGTAATTCACGACTTTCATAAGGCTACAAGATAACGACCACCGACATGAGTATCAGGTTGAGCAGGCAGACGGGCATCAGGATTTTCCATTCCAGGTTGAGCAGCTGGTCGATGCGCAGACGCGGGAACGACCACCGCACCCACATGGCCAGGAACATGCAGACGCACGTCTTGCCGAAGAACCACAGCAGCGACGGGATGCAGTCCATCGCGTGGTTGAACCCTCCCAGCCGGGAACGTGCAGCGGCTGCCACCCCCCAGAAACATGGTCGACGCGATGGCCGCCACGATGAACAGGTTGAGGTACTCGGCCAGGTAGAAGAACCCGAACTGGATGCCGGAATACTCGGTATGGTAACCGGCCGTCAGCTCCGATTCGGCCTCCGGCATGTCGAACGGTCCGCGGTTGGTCTCGGCATGGCCCGCGATGAGGTAGGTCAGGAAGGCGATGCACGCCGGAACGTGTCCCTTGAAGATGAACCATCCGTCGGCCTGCTGGGCCACGATTTCGGAGAGCTGCATGGTGCCGGAAAAGACCACGATGACCATCAGCGACAACCCGGCCGATATTTCGTAACTGATAAGCTGTGCCCCGCTGCGCATGGCGCCTATCATCGAATACTTGCTGTTGCTCGACCATCCGGCCAGCAGGATGCCTACCACGCCGAGCGACGAGACAGCGAGCAGGTAGAATACGCCCACGTTGAAGTCGATGGCCTGCAACCCTTTGGCGAAAGGCAGCGCCCCGAACGTGCATATCGAACCGATAATCACGAAGAACGATGCCATCCGGAAAAGCACCTTGTCGGACTTGTCGATGTGCACCAGCTCCTTGAGCAGTATCTTTATCATGTCCGCCACGGACTGGAAGATGCCCCACTTGCCCACGCGGTTGGGGCCGAGGCGGCACTGGAAGAATCCGCATATCTTCCGTTCGGCATAAATCAGGAAGAGCGCTATCAGAGCGTAGGCGACGAGTACCGCCACTCCTATCAGCACGAACTCCACCAGCAGCGCCCAACCGTCGCTCATGCAGCCGTGCAGCGAAGTGTCAATCCATTGCGTCAGTTTTTCAAAACTCCACATAATCCATTCCTCATTCATTAATATCCACTTACCGGTCGATGCACGGTATCACGTAATCGAACGAACCGCCGAGCATGATGAGGTCGGCCACCTTGCCTCCCGGCGCCACATCCTTCAGCGCCCCCACCAGCACCATCGACGGCGAACGGAACTTGACGCGGTAAGGCGTCTTGTCGCCGCGGCTGGTGATGTGCACGCCGAACTGCCGCGGGCATTCTCCACCCGCTGGAAGTAATCCCCCTGCGGAAGTTTGATGACGCCCTTCACCTTCTCGCATACGGCCCCTCCGGAATGTTGTCTATGAGCTGTTCAATGATGCGCAGCGACTGTTCTATCTCGTGCAGACGGATGATGTAGCGGTCGAAGGTCATGCCGCCCGTGCGAAGCAGCTCCCTCGAATTCCACTTTTCCGTAAGCGGCATAAGGTTCCGCCCGGCGCAGGTCGTTGGCCCAGCCCGACGCCCGGCCCGACGGTCCCGTGACCCCCAGCGCGATAGCCCGCTCGCGCGAAAGATAGCCGCTACCGGCCATACGCCCCGTGGCTATCGGATTGCCGGTATAGAGCATGTGATGCTCGCGCAGCATCTTGCGCATATAGGGAATGAACTCCTTCACCCGTTTCCGGAAGTTGGGATGCAGGTCGCACGCTACGCCGCCGATGACGTTATAGTTCGCCATGAGCCTTCCCCCGGCCGTCTCCTCGAAGATGTCCATTATCTTTTCGCGGTCGCGCAAACCGTACATGAAAGCCGTCACCGCCCCCATATCCATGCACATGGAACCCCATCCCAGCAGGTGGGAGGCAATGCGCGTCAGTTCGTCGAAATGGTGCGGATGACCACCGCCCGCTCCGGAACGTCCATCTGCAGCGCCTTCTCGCAGCAGAGGCAGAAGGCATGCCGGTTCATCGTACCGGACAGGTAATCGAGCCGGTCGGTCAGGTGCAGTATCTGCGGATAGGTATACCCCTCGCACAGTTTCTCCACCCCGCGGTGGATGTATCCGAAATGGGGGTCCACCGACCGGACGATTTCGCCGTCGAGCGCCACGCGCAGGTGCAGCACGCCGTGCATGGCAGGGTGCTGCGGTCCGAAGTTGATGACGTAATCGTCCTCGCCGTACAACGGCCGGAGCACCGTGCGCTCGTTGCCGTCGGGCCCGACTCCACCGAAGGTACGGTATCCATGTCGGCCAGGGATTCGTTCTCCAGCGGTACGGGGTTGGCTTCGGGCGAAGCGTCGTAATCCTTGCGCAGCGGATAGCCGTTCCAGCTCTCGCGCAGGAAGAGACGGCGCATGTCGCCGTTGCCCGCGAAGCGGATACCGAAATAGTCATGCACTTCGCGTTCGTACATCAGGCGACTTCCCATACGTCCCCCACCGAAGGAATCACCGGCCGTTCCCGGTCCGCCACGACAGTTTTGAGTACCACCACATCGGCCGTATCCTCGCTGCGAGCCACATAGTCGATTATGCCGAGCGCGTCGCCGTAATCCATGCCAACCATATCCACGAGGAAATCGTAACCGCACTCCTTCAGGAAAGCAGCCGCTTCCGGCAGCCGTTCGGACGGAACGTTGAACGCTTCGCGTCCGTCGGCCTCGGTCACCGCCTCTTCGGCGAGCCAACCGAATCTATTTCTCATTTTTTCCCTTATCATACGCGGCTTCGTTCTCTTCGGGTGTGACATGTTCCTTCACCGCAGGCTGCTGCGGCAGTTTGAAAAAGTTCTGTACCTTGATTTTGCGTTCGAGCTGCATCATTCCGTACAGGATGGCGTCCGGTCGCGGAGGGCATCCTGGCACGTAGACATCGACCGGTATCACCTCGTCCACCCCCTTGACCACATGATAGGAGTTGCGGAACGGTCCGCCGCAAATGGCGCAGCTTCCCACGGCAACGACGTATTTCGGTTCGGCCATCTGGTCGTACAGACGTTTCAGCACGGGGGCCATCTTGTGCACGATGGTGCCGAACACGAAGATGACATCGGCTTGACGGGGACTGTTGCGGTACACCTCCCAGCCGAAGCGGGCAAAATCGGTATGGGCGCCGCCCACACACATGAACTCAATGCCGCAGCAGCTCGTGGCGAAGGTCAGCGGCCATACCGAATGCGACCGACCCCAGTTAATCATGTCGCTCAACCGGGTCACGACCACCGGAGCGCCGCCCTTGCGGAGCTCCTCGACATACTGTTCGAGGTACTCGTTATCCTTGAAATCTTCGTAGCGCATATTCTTGATATGCGTCCTTTTGCTCATTTCCATTTCAACGCTCCTTTCTTCCACGCATAGGCCAGACCGAGGGCGAGGATAATGAAGAAGAACAGCACGCTCTCCAGCCCTTCGGGGCCGAGGTCCCTCATCACCGTAGCCACGGAAACAACAACACCGTTTCGACATCGAACACGAGGTAAAGTATCGCAAACAGGTAATACCCCACACGGAACTGCATCCACGACGTACCGCGGGTAGGAATACCGCACTCATACACCTCTCCCTTCAGCGGGTTCGTCGAACGGGGCGCGAGCCACAGGGCTATCAACAGGGCCGCTCCCACCAACACGACGGCGGTTATCAGGACGACAAGGAATAATGCTGAATTGCTCATCTCATGAATGATTTTATGTATTTTCGACAACTGCGGCACGACCCGCCCGGAAACGAAGCCGAGGGAATGCCGCACCCCTCTCCACCGACCGTGGAAAGCTGCAGAGCTCGGCGTCCGCCACGACAGACGGACTATACAGACGTCAAAGGTTGAGCCGCCTGAGTTCGCTGAGAGAACCGCCCGAACGGACACTGCCGTTAAACACGGACTCATAAAAACGCAGTTCGCCGACAACGGCACTCTCCGCGGCCGGCTGGAAACTGATGAATTTATGGAAATCCTTGATGTTCAGCACAGAATAAGCACACGAGAAACCGTTGGACAGACCGAAACTCCCCTGTTCGCACGCAGTGTCTCCCCCGTCGCAGTCGACCGTCAGCACGAGACCGGGATGCTCCGCCGTCTCACTGCCGAACGCAATCGGACTCCGCGACGCGAAACAGTACGCGAACGCATTGAAGAGTATCGCCGTCAACAATACGATGAATTGCTTCCAGTTCATTTCCCGAGCGATTTCGGGGGCAAAAATAGTACAAAAACCAATACGCAGTTCACCCCGGAAAAATAAATAACCGGTGCCATAGCCCTCTGCAACGGCACTTTCCGTCACGGAAAGGTCAGCCGAGCAGGTATTTCTCGACCAGTGCAGCACAGGTACGCACATATTCCGTACAGGGTTTTTTCCTGAATCCTTCGGGCAGGCCGGGTTCGAGTCCCAACAACTGACCGCACCGGATGGAACCGTGTTCTGCCCTGAACGCTTCCGCCATCATCTTCACGGTATCGTAATTGGCATTCCGGGCCTCCTTGCCTTCCGATACCGCACCGTTATGAAGACCGGCCAGCATGGACATGCCGCTCACCGTACCGCAAACATGGCGCATGCCCGCCAGCCTCCGCCGAACGGCGACGACAGTTTCATGGCCATCCCCTCGTCGAGCCCGAAACGATCGGCATAAGTAACGAACACCGCCTGCGCACAGTTACACCCCTTTTTGAAACGTTCCACCGCTTGCTCCACCCTGCTTTCCATATCTTAATTCACTCTATGATTAAATCCGCCGGCACCGCCTCCGCGAAAGCCATGAGGTCTGCCGGGGCGATGACAATCTGTACCCCCCGGACACCGGCACTGATATATATCCGCTCCCGCCGCCCGGCACCCGCATCGATGAATGTGGGGTAACGTCTCTTCATCCCTATGGGTGAACACCCGCCGCGGACATACCCCGTCAGCGGCAGCAGCTCCTTTACCGGAACGAGGTCGGCCTTCTTGTTGCCCGATGCCCTGGCCGCCTTCTTCAGGTCTACCTCGGCATCGCCGGGTACGACGCATACGAAATACCCGTCCGGTCGCCGCGCAGCACGAGCGTCTTGTACAGCGCCCCCGCATCCACACCGAGCGATTCGGCTACGTGTATCGCGGAGAGGTCGTTCTCATCCACCGGATAGGTATTCAGTTCATACGCTATCCCCGCCCTGTCGAGCAACCTGGCCGCATTGGTCTTGTTCTCTCTCTTCATCCGGGACGACCGTTTGACGCCGCAAAGTTATGAAAACGCCCCTTCACATACAAGGTACCGGGGCCGTTACTCCCGCTTCTTCCCACAGGCGAAAGCGGAAAGTCCCCGCAGCATGCGGCTCCGTGGCACATGTTTTGCACCCTTTCCGCAGACCGGAAAATTCCCGGTAACGGAATAACAACTTAAAAGAAAGGATGATTATGGCACTATTACACAAAATCGGCCAAAGCGATTCGGAAAGCGTGTACGACGCTTATGCACAGAAGCCCTCGGAAGGCACCATCGCCAAATACAAAATGCCCGACGATTCCCACGACCCGGAGGTCATTACCGACCTTATTCTGGACGAACTGCTGCTTGACGGCAATGCCAAACAGAACCTCTCCACATTCTGCCAGACCTATGCAGACCCCTATATCCGCAAGATAATGGACGCCTGCATCGACAAGAACATGATAGACAAGGACGAATATCCCCAGACGGCGGAAATCGAGCGGCGCTGCGTACAGATACTCGCCGACCTCTGGAACTCGCCCGAGAGCAAGACGACCATCGGATGTTCGACCATCGGTTCGAGCGAGCCGCCATGCTCGGCGGCCTGGCCATGAAATGGAGATGGCGCGAAAAACGGCAGAAAGAAGGAAAACCAACCGACAAACCGAACCTCATCACGGGTCCCGTACAGGTATGCTGGGAAAAGTTCGCCCGCTACTTCGATGTGGAACTGCGCGAGATACCGATGGAACACGACCGCCTGCTCATGACCCCGGAAGAGGTGATAAAGCGTATCGACGAAAATACCATCGGTGTCGTGCCGACTTTCGGCGTGACCTTCACCCTACAGTACGAGCCGGTCAAGGAGATAAGCGACGCGCTGGACGACTACCAGAAGCGGACGGGGCTCGATATCCCCATCCATGTGGACGGTGCCAGCGGCGGTTTCATCGCCCCCTTCATCCAGCAGGATATCGTATGGGATTTCCGCCTGCCGCGCGTAAAATCCATCAACGCTTCGGGCCACAAGTTCGGTCTCTCGCCGCTGGGTGTGGGCTGGGTGGTATGGCGCGAAGAAAGCGACCTACCGAAAGACTTGATTTTCAACGCCAACTATCTCGGCGGAGAGATGCCTACCTTCGCCTCAACTTCTCGCGGCCCGGCGGACAAATCATCGCACAGTACTACAACTTCCTGCGCAACGGCCGCAAGGGATACGAACGCATCCACAAGGCCTGTCAGGAACACGGCATGTTCATTGCCGGAGAGATTGAAAAGATGGGTATCTTCGACATCCTTTACGACGGTTCGACCGGTATTCCGGGCGCCGCATGGATGCTCAAGAAAGGAACCGACCTCGGCTTCAATATCTTCGACCTTTCGGACAGGATGCGTGTGCGCGGATGGCAGATAGCCTCCTATACGCTCCCGGTAAACTGCCAGGACATGGCCATACAGCGTGTGCTCATCCGCCACGGCTTCAGCCACGACATGGCCCAACTGCTGATAGACGACCTGCAGCGCAGTATCGAATACCTCCGCAAGAATCCCATGACGCACAGCCTCGACGAAAAGACGGCCGGCGGATACCACCATTAAAATAATCGGATATGGCCAAGACAAATACCAAGAAGCCCACGGCCGGCAGCAGTACCGGCCTGGGCAAACCGGGTAGCATGAGTACATGGCAACTCGCGCTGATGACGGCCGCGGCCGTCATCAGCCTGCGGGGACTGCCTATGATGCACAGGAAGAACTGACCATGTTTTTCTATATTCTCTTCGCCACCGTACTGTTCCTCATCCCCGCCTCGCTGGTCAGTGCCGAGCTGGGAGGGCATTCGCGGCCAAGGGCGGCGGCGTCTATACATGGGTCAAGGAGGCCTACAACAAAAAGGCGGGCTTTCTCGCCATCTTCCTGCAATGGATACAGAACGTGGCGTGGTACCCGATTGTACTCGGATTCGCCGCAGCGGCTATCGCCTACACGATAGGAAAGCCGGAACTCGCCGATAACGGCAAGTTCGTCGGTATCTTCTCGATAGCGGTCTACTGGCTGGCTACCCTGCTGACCTTCAAGGGAAGCTCCATCGTATCGAAAATAACCAGCCGGGGGTTCCTCATCGGCACCGTCCTGCCGGGCATCGTGATAATCGTGATGGCACTGGTATGGATAATCGGCGGCAACCCCATCGCATTCAAGGAGCTTCCCGCATCCGTGCCGGAAATCGCCTCCGTGACCGCAGGGCATCCCCACCCGCGTTTCTTCCCCCATATGACCGGCCTCAGCGACCTGGCCTTCCTGCAGGCATCGTGCTTCTGTTCGCCGGCGTCGAGGTACATGCCGTACACGCCAACGAACTCCGCAACCCGCAGAAGCAGTACCGAAGGCCATGTTCATCGCCGCAATCATGTCGTTCCTGATATTCACGCTCGGAGCGCTCGCCATGGCGGTGATAACTCCCTACAAGGACATCAGCCTGCAGTCGGGGACTCATGGGAGAGTTTCCGTTACGTATTCGACCACCTACCACATCGGCTGGACTGACCAACGTCGTCTCGCTGCTCGTCGCATTCGGAGCGCTCGCCGGCGTCCTCTCTTGGATAGCGGGGCCGAGCCGCGGACTGCTCTGGACGGCACGTGACGGAGAACTCCCCCAATCGCTCACGAAGACCAACAAGAACGGCGTCCAGAAAAACATCCTCCTTATACAGGGCGGTATAGTGACCCTGCTGTCGCTGTTCTACATCTTCATCAAGAACGTGAATGTCGCATGGTTCCTGCTCAGCGCACTGACCGTAGGCTCTACCTCATCATGTATATGCTGATGTACGCCTCCGCAATCAAACTGCGCAGGACGCAGCCCGACCTTCCGCGGGCCTACAAGGTTCCGGGCGGCAACGCCGGGATGTGCTGATAGCCGGCATCGGATTCCTCGCGGTGCTGTTCTCGTTCGTACTCACCTTCTTCCCGCCGTCGCAGCTTCCGGTCGGCAGTCCGGCCACTTACACGGCGCTCGTGGCGGGCGGAACGATACTGTTCGTAGCCATCCCGCTCATCGTCAGCAGCGTCATGGCGAAAAAAAGAACCGCTGCGAGTGCAGGGACGAAAGGCTCCGGAACGGGCAAGTAATCCCTCTCCAATTCGACAAGAAGGCACGGACTTTTCACAGCTCCGTGCCTTTTTTCTCTTACAATCAAACCGTCCGCCGCCTTTCGGAGAAGGCGGCGGACGGTCGTTTCCGGACACACCGAAACGGACGGCCGAACGCGACCGTACCGACAGACAATCGTTAAAGATAACGACAAAAATCCACAATTACAACACATCCGAAACTTGTTTGTTCAATTTATATTCCATAATTTTATTTACACAATAAACGTGTATGCTCGGAGTCGAAACACGACTGCTGCACATTCCGTAACATGCGGCAGAAAACCTGCCCATCCGGAGATTCAGAACTGTATCGGCCTATCGTTCCATTCCGGATGCAGCGGCTGTTCCGGCGGATACATATCCGCCGGACAGTATTTTAAGGCAGTACGGCAAAGCCTGAATACGGAAACGGGACCGTTCACCATCCGTCTACCGTTACAGGGGAAGCTCGGAGAAAGACATTCATACGGAAAGGTAGGAGCGGCATGCGGGAATGACGCCAAAAAAAACTAATTTTGCATGCAACGGAATTCCTCCGGAATGCATCATGCATATATCCGGATGAAGACGACTTTCCCGGCTTTACGATAATTTTACCAAAGCGAACCGCTGACGATGGACAGATTTCTCCGCATCCTCTTCACAACCTGCATGCTACTACTGCCGGCAGCCGGAGTGTCCATGCCGGCGGATGGAATACGCGGCGGGAATGCCGAGACAGGAAAAGCATGTGCATTGCAGTCCGTTACACCGTCAGACGAGCCCTCCTCCGGCGAAGAACAGGAGCGCCGGAAAGTAGGCCTCGTACTCAGCGGAGGAGGGGCCAAAGGCGTCGCGCACATCGGCGTCATCAAAGTGCTGGAA
>ENA-OQDW01000588-OQDW01000588.1-human-gut-metagenome-genome-assembly--contig:-NODE-588-length-14797-cov-1.972052_pt1 | contig 14797 bp, 20 predicted proteins | sample MGYA00242784_ERZ504613 | MGnify/ENA primary metagenome ERZ504613 (study PRJEB26092, sample SAMD00036330) | human gut metagenome | host: Homo sapiens | study: EMG produced TPA metagenomics assembly of... | reverse complement strand
AGTCGGTCGAGCTGGACGGCCGAGTGCGGTCGGACGGTGACGAGCAGGTCGGAAGGCGGCCGGCGCGACGGTCGGCTCCTGGTCTTGCCGTCGTAGTTGGGCACGAAGTCGACGGTGTCCTTGTCGATGTCGCGCACCATTTCCATGGCCAGCGGGGCCATACGGCATTCGGTGTAACGCATGGCGGCGGCCGGGTCGTCGCCGGGGGAGCCGAAGTTGCCCTGGCCGTCGACGAGCATGTTGCGCATCGACCAGGACTGGGCCATACGCACCAAAGTGCCGTAGATGGCGGAGTCGCCGTGCGGGTGGTACTTACCCATCACGTCGCCGACCACGCGGGAGCACTTGTTGTAGCCGCGATCGGGGCGGTAGCCGCCGTCGTACATCGCGTAGATCACGCGGCGATGCACGGGCTTCATACCGTCGCGCACGTCCGGCAGGGCGCGCTCGACGATCACGGAGAGGGCATACGCCAGATAGGACTCGCGCATCTCCTGCTGCAGGTCCTTGCGCTGGATGCGTTCGCCGGTGTCCATCAGGCCGTAGTCGGTAGTGTCCGCCTCCTGCGGGCTCAACGGCTCCATCGAGCCGTCCGGCGTGAACTGCTCGTCGCCGGTGTTGTTTTCATCTGCCACTGTTGTTCCTTTAGTTGTCTAAGTCCGTTGTGTACCTCCCTCTGACGAGGGAGGTTGGAGGATTCCGTTACGCATCGATCCAACGCACGTTCTTGGCGTTGCGCTGGATGAAGAGGCGGCGGGGTTCGACCTCATCGCCCATCAGCATCGAGAAGGTCTCGTCGGCCGCGGCGGCGTCCTCGATGTGCACCTGCTTCAGAATGCGGTGCTCGGGGTCCATGGTGGTCTCCCATAGCTCCTGGTAGCTCATCTCGCCCAGACCCTTGTAGCGCTGGATGCCTTCGCCCTTGGGCAGCTGGCGTCCGTTGGCCTTGCCTTCGGCGAGCACGCGGTCGCGCTCGGCGTCGGTGTACACGAAGTCGTGCGGGCCTTGGTCCACTTCAGGCGGTACAGCGGCGGCATGGCCACGTACACGTAGCCGGCGGTGATCATCGGGCGCATGTAGCGGAAGAACAGCGTCAGGTTCAGGGTGGCGATATGCGCACCATCCACATCGGCATCGGCATGATGATGACCTTGTGGTAGCGGACCTTGGAGATGTCGAAGTCCTCGCCGTAGCCGCCGCCGACCGCGGTGATCAGCGATTCGATGGTGTCGGACTTCATCATGCGGTCCAGCTGGCGCGCTCGGTGTTGAGGATCTTGCCTCGCAGCGGCAGGATGGCCTGCGTGATCGGGTTGCGGCCCTGGATGGCGGAGCCGCCTGCGGAATCGCCCTCCACGATGAACAGCTCGCACTCTTCCGGGTTGTTCGACTGGCAGTCCTTGAGCTTGTCGGGCATGCCGGCGGACTCGAAGATGGACTTGCGGCGGGTGTTCTCGCGGGCCTTCTTGGCGGCCAGACGGGCGCGGGAGCCTCGATGGCCTTCTGGATGATGTTCTTGGCCTCGGCCGGGTGGGCGTCGAACCAGTCGCCGAGCTTGTCGGTCATCACGCGCTGCACGAAGGTCTTGGCTTCGGAGTTGCCGAGCTTGGTCTTGGTCTGGCCTTCGAACTGCGGTTGGTGAGCTTGACGGAGATCACGGCGGTCAGGCCTTCACGCACGTCGTCGCCGGAGAGGTTCTCGTCCTTGTCCTTGAGGATGCCCTTGTCTCGCGCGTAACGGTTGACCAGCGAAGTCAGCGCGGCGCGGAAGCCCTCCTCATGGGTACCGCCCTCGGTGGTGGAGATCGTGTTCGCGAAGGTGTGCACGGCCTCGGAGTAGGCAGTGGTCCACTGCATGGCGAGTTCGGCGGAGATGCCGAGCTTCAGGTCTTCGGCCTCGAAGCTGATGACGTCCTCTTCCACCGGCGTGGCCTTGCGCACCTTGACCAGATAGTCGACGTAGTCCTTGATGCCGTTGAGGTACTGGTAGGTGACGGTCTGGTGCTTTGCGCCGGGCTCGTCCGCGGCGTCGCCGGCCACCTCGTCGCCGGCCTGGTCGTTCTCACGCTCGTCAGTCAGGCTGATCTTGAGGCCCTTGTTCAGGAAGGCCATCTGCTGGAAACGGGAACGCAGCGTCTCGAAGTCGTAGATGGTGGTCTCGAAGATCTTCGGGTCGGCCCAGAAAGTCACGGACGTACCGGTGGACTCGCCTTCGGTCATCGGCTCGTCCTGCTTCAAGGGCGCGGTGGGGTGCTGGTCGATGTACGTCTGGGTCCAGTGGAAGCCCTGACGGCGCACTTCGATGTCCACGCGGGTGGAGAGTGCGTTGACCACGGAGATGCCCACGCCGTGCAGACCTCCGGACACTGCATAACCGCCGCCGCCGAACTTGCCGCCGGCGTGCAGCTTGGTCATCACGGTCTCCACACCGGAGACGCCCTCGCCAGGCACCTCATCGACCGGGATGCCTCGACCATCGTCCACCACGCGGATGCCGTTGTCCGACAGAATGGTGACCTCGATATGGCTGGCGTATCCGGCCAGCGCCTCGTCGACCGAGTTGTCGACGATCTCATAGACCAGGTGGTGCAAACCGCGCGGGCCGGTGGAACCGATGTACATACCGGGGCGGATACGCACGGCCTCAAGTCCTTCGAGCACCCTCAGATCGGAGGCCTCATAATGCTCGGGGGCCATGGATTCGTCAAGTTCGCCTTCGGTCAATTCCGCATTGTTGATGCGTTCCGCAGCCGCCTTCAGCTGCTCCTCTTTGCTGGTTTCGTCTGCCAACAGGCTTCCTTCCGTGACTACAGGGTCAACCTCCGTCATGAAGGTCATTCACGGAGGTGATATGCTTACGAGGCCGTAAGGCTCTTCTAGCCATTTGACCATACTGCATGTGATTTTACTCGTCTAACCCGACGAGCGCCATAGCGAGGCTTCTGCGAATTTGTTTGGTATCTTGGCTACCGCCGCCGAGCCCATTTGCGCGTGTATCCGGCGGCCGGTCCGGTCACGCGAATCTCGGCGATGGTCAATCCTTTGAGATTGCGACGGATGGTATCGGTAAGTTGGGGGATAAGGTAGGTCAGCTGCGTGGCCCAGACCGTGGATTCGGCGCGGATGTCAGTACGCCGTCAGTGAAATCGGCGACTGCCGAATGGCTGGCGATGGCCTGACCCACCACTTGGTCCCAATGGTTGCGCAATTGCGCAAGCTTCATATTCGCCGTCCAGACGCCGTTGCCGGCGATGGTGGTCATCACGCTGCCCAGTTCAGCCGGATCGCGCCCCGGTTTGCCGAAGTTTTCGATGGCCTCTTCACGGCGGCGTCTGTAGTCCTTCAAGGTCGCCCCGCGACGGGAGAGCCGCTCGAATATTTCGGCCGGCAGTTTGGTCTCGTCCAGGTTGAGTTGGCGGGCGATCGGCGGGTTCATGACACTTTCCGTTCTACGGACGCGCTGTCCACCGCGGTTTTTTCGTCATACCCACCCAAACTCTCATTTTCCCGCGAATTGGACAAATTGCCCAGAGTTGGCAATATCACGGAAGCTGGTTCGTCCAGTGCGGCCACGTCGATGCGATGGGCCGATTCATAGTCGGGCACATCGCCTTCAGCGGCCACGGTAATCAGCACCTGATCCTGTTTTCTGGCGAAATCAAGAATCTGCGTGCGCCGGCTGTCGTCAAGCTGGGCGAACACATCATCGAGAATCACAATCGGCTGCAATCCCAACCGGTCACGCACTATTTCGAACAATGCCATTTTCAAGGCCAACGCCATCGTCCACATCTCGCCGTTCGAAGCGAACTCGCGGGCGGGAATACCGCCCAACTCAAGGTTCATGTCATCGCGCTGCGGACCGATAAGGTTCACGCCGCGAGCCACTTCACCGGGTAGATGCGTTGGAAATGCTCGCTAATCTGCGGATGCGGATCGTCGAACATCAGCACTTCGTCGAATGAAGGCGCATAAGTGAGCGTCACCTGCTCGCCGGCACCGGCCAAGTCGGCGTAAATCGCGGCAAATGGCTCGGCAAGCAGACCGATCACATGAGCGCGCATACGGGTCAACGCCACACCGGCTTCGATGAACTGGCCGGTCCAGATTTCCAAACCGCTCAGAACCGCATCCATCGGCTGGCCATTGTTGACATTGGCATTCAATTGCTTCAACAATGTGGCACGCTGTTTGGCGATGCGCGTGAACTGTTGCAACGTCTGCATGTATCCGGGCTCGAGCAGAGCCGCAGCCTGATTCATCATGGTGCGGCGTGCTCCCGGATCGCCGGACACCAACCGCTGATCTTCGGGAGTGAAGGAAACGCTGGGAATCTTGCCGATGATATCGCGCAGATACAGCGACGACCCCGAGTTGATGCGGGCTCGGTTGGCACCACGCGCATGAATTGACGCTTCATACGTAGTGGTTTGACCGGCATCATCAGCGACGTTCGCGCGGATGGTGGCCGTGGTCTGCCCGCGTTCGATCAGCGGCAACGTGCTGGACGTGCGATGCTCGATCCGGTGGACAGCACTTCGACGCTTCCACCAGATTGGTTTTGCCCAGACCGTTCTTGCCGAACAGGATATTCACGCCTGGTACGAAATCGACCACTACCTGACTCCATGAGCGGTAGTGGTCGAGTGCGAGACGGGAGATGTGCATTAGCGAATCGTTGGAAATTCAGGGATTTCAGTTGTTAAAGCGCATCGGCACGAGCAGGTATCGGTAGTCCATGGACTCGTCGGAATCAGCTTCCTGCTGGCCATTGAACTCGACCGGCTTGACCGGGGTCGTCATTTTGATGCGCACGAATGGTTCGGTTACGGCGGACAGACCCTCCTTCAGGTAGGAAGGGTTGAATGCCACGGTGATGTCGTCGCCATCCATGTCGATGTCCAGTGTTTCGTTGGCCTGAGCCTCGTCGACCGATCCGGCGGACAGCGCCACTTCCTGACCGGTGAAGGTCATGCGAATCGGAGCATTGCGTTCGGCGACCAAAGCCACACGGCTGATGGCGTCGAGCAAATCCTGCTTGTTGACTACGGCCTGAATCGGATATTCGTCGGCGAACAGGCGGTCGACCGCCGGGAATTCACCGTCGATGAGCTGGGAGGTGGAGACGCGGCCGGCGTTTTCGAAGCCGAGCAGCGTCGGGCTATCGGCATCGAAATCAAGGCGGATGTTCTGGTGCTCGTCAAGAGCACGGGCCACATCCTTGAGCAGGGAGCCGCGAACCAGCGTGGTGGTGTCGACGTCCGGGTTCTGCGGAGTCCAAGTGAAGGTGGCGCGGGCCAAACGGAAGCGATCGGTGGAGGTCATGACGACCTTGTCGCCTTGGAATTGCATGCGAACGCCGGTCAGTACCGGGCGGTTTTCTTCACGGGAGACGGCAACGCATGCCTGGTTCACTGCCTGAACGAAGTCGGGGCATCGACTTGGCCGAGCATGGCCGGTACCACAGGCAGATCCGGGTACTCGGTGTCGGGCATGAGCTGCAAGGTGAACTTCGACTTGCCGGACGTGATGGTCAGCGTGGAGCCGTCGGTGACCAGGTACGTTTTCTCCGAACGCAGCGATTTGGTGATATCGGCCAGCAGCTTGCCCTGAACCAGTACGGAACCGGCTTCGTCAACGCCGGCTTCGATGTGGTGGCGAGCGGAAATCTCGTAGTTGAAGGCGGAGAATTGCAGCGTTCCGTCAATGGCTTCCAGCTTGACGCCAGCGAGAATCGGGTTGGAGGGACGTGCGTCGATGACTCGGGAGGTCCAGGCTACGGCGTCGGCCAGGGCTGCAGTATCGATTTCGACTTTCATGTGTGATTGTTCCCTTCGTCGGATTGGCTGAGAAATATTCTAGCCGTTAGGTGGCGAACTTACGTACGCTGGATGACTGGCTGTTACTATGGCGATGATGCTTTTCACGTAACTGAGTAAGTAATCGCCATAATAAGGCCGGTGGATAGTGTGGATAAGTAGGGCTGAGCCCTACAACTGCAACGGTTCATAAGTCCCTGAAAATTGTGGACAAATTCTGCATGGCTTGTGGATAAGTGGGCGAGTTTTCCACAGCCAGTTCGTCGAATTTGAGTTTTCCACATCGAGGTCGCGGTTATGCACGAGTTTTCCACAACAAAATAGTGGGTAATCCACGAGTTATCCGCCGAGTTTACCCACATCTGTGCACAACTATGTGGATAACTTTTTTGGTTTTCGCACTTTCGCACGGCGTGTTGAAGACTGTTTTTCGTCGAGGAGAATCGATTCTGGAGACCGTTTTCGGCACTTTTTCCGTCTCGCTCGCCCAAACCCGCAAAATCGGTCCTCAGAATCGATTCTCTCGTTTCATGGTTTTTTTGCGTGTTCCCCTTCGAAACTCCCCTCAGTCGTCTGCGCCGACAGATCCCCTCACAAAGGGGAGCCATGAGGAATCTAATGTCTCGAATCCGTTGCCTCGACGTATCCACCAGAATCCGCCTGAGCAACCAAAAACGGCACTTTTCGGAAAGTCAGTCCAAAAAGTGCCGTTTTTCGTCTCTCAGAAGCGTTGTGTCAGTTGGTGTTGCTTTGCTTGAGGCGAACCGTGAGCTCCATAACGTAGTTATAGATCTCCTGTTTTTGCTGCATTCGGTCACTGATTCGAGTGCAGGCATGCATTACTGTGGTGTGATCGCGTCCGCCAAAGACCTGGCCAATATCCATCAGGCTCATACTGGTCATTTCGCGAGCCAGATACATGGCGATCTGACGAGGAACAGCCACGTTTTTGGTTCGTGATTTACCGACAAGATCCTCAAACGTCAGGTGGAAGTACTTCGCCACCTGACTGATGATGTCCGTGGGCTTGATTTCCACATCGGTGGTGAAGAAGTCCTGCAACGTCTGCTCGGCCAAGGCGCGGGTCACCGGCTGATTACTCAGCGAGGCCACGGCCGTAACACGGGTTAGCGCGCCTTCGAGTTCACGAATGTTCTCGGTGAAGCGTTCGGCGATGAGGTCCAACACATCGCTGGGGATTTTCGAGCCGTTCATCGAGGCGATCATGCGAAGAATGGCGATTCGGGTCTCCAGATCCGGCGGCTTGACGTCTACGGTCAGGCCGGATTCGAAGCGCGAGATGAGTCGAGCCTCGAAACCCTTCAAATTCTTGGGCGCTACATCGGAAGCAATGACAATACGCTTATTTGCCTGATGCAGTGCATTGAACGTATGGAAGAACTGATCCAAGGTGGCTTCCTTGCCGCCGAGGAACTGGATATCGTCAATAAGCAACACATCAACCTGTCGGTATCGACGGTTGAATTCAGCAATCTGACCCTGGCTTTGGTTCGGGTTTTGCAGCGCGTCAATGAATTCGTTCGTGAATTCCTCAGACGTGACGTATCGAACCTTCAGCCCGGGATCCTTGACCAGTGCATAGTTGCCGATGGCGTTCAGCAAGTGGGTTTTGCCCAGGCCCGATCCGCCATAGATACACAACGGGTTGAAATCCTGCCCGGAACCTTCGGCCACGGCCAGTGCGACCGTACGGGCAAAACGGTTGGAATCGCCGGGCACGAAGGAATCAAACGTGAAGTTCTTATTGAGATGAGTCTCGGGATCGCGATTCATCTTCTGCTGACCGACCGGGAACTGCGGCTCGGTGGCGGCATCGGTTCCCGCGGTGCGGCTGCCGGCTTTGCACCATAGGATTCTTTACCGAATTCGGCGACAGTCGGAGAAATTTCCGAAGGATATGGCTGCGCCGGCTTTGCCTCCGAAAGCGGTTCGGGCTCGGTTTTCGGCACGACCTTGAACGCGGGAAACATATTTTCGCCGGTTACCGTACGCAATGCCTGAAGCAGGGAATCGTTCAAATCACCCTGAATGGCTTGAAGCGTGTCGTTGTTGTCCACACACAGCACGATGGTCGAACCGAAGACGCCTTCAGGAACAACGCCTTCCAACCAGCCTTTTTCTCGTGGGCTGAGCGAAGCGCTGTGTTTGAGCACCGTCAGCGTGTCTGACCAGATGTGGGCGGCCTCGATTACGGGGTCGCCGGAAGCGTTAACCATGGTGGCCCCTTCTGTCGCTGTGGCGAAATACGTACAACAGATAATATTTACTCTGGTTTAGACAAGTTATCCACCGTGTCGCGTGTTGAAATAACTGGATTGTGAATAACAAACATGTAATTTGTGGATAACTTTTGGCCGTGAATGGTTGGTATTCCGCCGATTATAAGAGATTTGGGGCGTGTCTCGCAACGTGTCGAAATGTGAAAATACTCCGTCCGTTTTGACTTGAGGGTAGGGGTGAGAGTACTTTGGTATAGCTTGACTCACGTGAGGGCAGCGCGAAGCGTTGCCGAATAGACCTAGGAGCAATGGATTATGAAGAGGACGTTCCAGCCGAACAACCGTCGTCGCCACATGAAGCACGGCTTCCGCCTGCGCATGCGCACCCGTTCTGGCCGTGCGGTGATTAACCGTCGCCGTGCCAAGGGCCGCAAGTCCCTCTCCGCCTGATCATTCCGATCAGTGCCACAGGCATAGTCGAGGTGGAGAGGCTTCAAAGCCATCGTGATTTCGTCACCGTGCTGAAACGCCGGCGCAAAGCAGGTGGCAAGGATATCGTCGTGCACTATTTGGTGCCCGACGACCATCATGATGATGACGACCGGACGGTGCATCGCCGTTTGGGATTAGCTGTCTCCAAATCGGTAGGACATGCGGTCACCCGTAATACGGTGAAGCGTAGGTTTCGTGTATTGGCCAGAGCCCATGAGGATCTGCTGCCCGCGCATTGCGATATCGTTTTGCGCGCCAAGCCCAGTGCAGCGACCGCATCGTTCGCTTCGCTAGATCAGCAGATCGCGAAGGCTTTTGCCACGGTGGCGCATAAGGTGCTGAGGCATGACAGCTTCTTTCAAGGCGGTGATGATTGGTGGGGTGCGCTGGTATCAACAGCACATCTCGGCAAACACACCGCCTTGTTGCAAGTATTATCCAACGTGCTCGAATTATGCCATTGAGGCATTGGAACGGTATGGCGCGTTCAAAGGGGGAGTGCTCGCCGTGCTGAGATTACTGCGTTGCCGGCCGTGGAGTCGTGGGGGAATCGACGATGTTCCACAACGGTATTCCGTTTTTTACAGGTTTTCGTGGTCGAAGGCTCATGAAGAGCCTCGACTGACACCATTGGCCACAACCCAAAGAGAGGCCCAACGATGAACTCAAATGAATTTCTGCTTGATAGCGGGTTTTGGGGATTTCTATATAAAATCCTGACTCCCGTTGAGTGGTTGCAGACCTGGATCATGAAGATCGTGCATGACTTCTTCGTGATGCTGGGCGTGAGCCCGATTGGTGTCTCATGGGTGCTTGCCATTATCATCCTGGTGCTGGTGGTGCAGGCTTGTATCTTCCCGCTGTTCTACAAGCAGATGAAGTCGATGCGCAAGATGCAGGCATTGGCGCCGAAGATGCAGCGTATTCAGAACAAGTACAAAGGCAAGACGGATCAGGCTTCCAGGGAGCCATGAGCCGTGAAACCATGAAACTGTATCAAGACAATGACGTCAATCCGGCTGGCTCCTGCTTGCCTATGCTCATTCAGGCCGGTGTTCATGTCCATGTTCTACACGCTGTCCGCCATTCCATACATTGCCAACGGTAAACGCGATGCGTTGGGCGCGTTCGACGTAGCAACCGCCAAGCAATTCACCCAAACCGATGTGTTCGGCATTGTCAGCGTGACCGATAACTTCACCAGTGCTGCCGCTAGTGGCAAGGCGGTCATCGGTATCTTCGTGTTCCTGATGTGTTTCTGCCTGTGGTTTATGCAGTACTTCAGCATGAAGCGCAACATGGCAGCTGCTTCGATGAACAAGCAGACCGAGACCATGCAGAAGGCTATGCTGTGGCTCTTCCCGGTGATGTACATCTTCTCCGGTGTCGCCATGCCGTTCGCCGTGCTGGTCTACTGGCTGACCAACAACGTGTGCAACCTCTGCCGCACATTGTGGCAGGTGTACGCATTCCCGACCCTGGCTCTCCGGCTGCGGCGACAAGGAGAAGCGCGATCATCGTAATGAGAATGCTCGCCGCGCAAAGGCCGGCCTGCCCTCTCTGGAAGAAGAAGCATTGGCCAAGGCCAAGGAAGAGGCCGAGCGTAAGGCCACTCAGGGCTATCAGCGTCAACAGCCCGTGCGCAAGCGCAAAAAGAAGTGACGACTATGTCGGTGCGAGTTCGATGTTTCACGTGAAACATTCAACACGCACCGACATTACTTTCTCTGTTCGGGGGAGCAGGGCTTAGACTTGGAATTCAAACACGACATGAAGGAGTAGCGTATGGCACAGGATGACGTGAAGTCGATCGATCAGCTCAACGAAGAGGCTGACATCGCCGCGGATTACCTTGAAGGCCTACTGGATATCGCCGACTATGAGGGCGACATTGAGATGGGCGTGCGTAATGACCGCCCCACCGTGCAAATCGTTGCTGATGACGATACTGACATCAAACATCTTATTGGCCGTAATGGTGAAGTCGTTGATGCTCTGCAGCAATTGACTCGTCTGGCTGTACAGCAGAAGACCGGCGAGCGTTCTCATCTGATTGTGGATGTCGACGGTTTCCTGAAGCGCAAGCGTCAGCACCTCCGTGATATCGCCTTGGATGCCATTGACGCAGTGAAGGATTCCGGCGAGCCGTATGACTTGAAGCCGATGAATTCCTTCGAACGTAAAGTCGTTCACGATGTGGTTCGGGAAGAGGGGCTGAAGTCTCGCTCGCACGGTGAGGAGCCTCATCGTTACGTGACGGTGTATCTCAAGAATAGAGTCGAGGATACCGCCGAAGACGACGAGCTTGATCAGGAGTAATTGCTCGGCGAGTTTTTTTGAGATGACAGGGACGTTCGACGGATGTCGTCTTTGAACAAACTAAAGTGACCGCATGGAGAATGGCGTCGTAATGAGCGGCGCCATTTCTCCATGTTGATTGTTTCACGTGAAACATGGTGAGGGAGATGGCTATGACGGATCAGCTGCAGGGGTCACCTGTACTTGCTGAGGTCTTGGGTGATGCGTTGCCGAAGTTGGAGCGTTTCCATGCCAAGATTGCCGAAGAGGGTGAACCTCGTGGATTGATCGGCCCCCGTGACGTCGATATCATTTGGGAACGGCATATTCTGAATTCCGCTGCGATTGTGCCGTACGTTCGGAATGCGACGAATGGTATTCGCTTCAAAACAGTTGCCGACGTCGGCAGTGGTGGTGGTTTTCCTGGATTGGTGGCTGCCGCGTGTTTGCCGGATCATGACTTCACGCTGATTGAACCGATGGAGCGGCGAATCGAATGGTTGCATGAATGTGTTGACCTGATGCAACTGCAGAACGTTGAGATTATTCGTGGACGCTCCGATGCCGTCATCCAGCAGGTACGGAAGCGGGAAATTCATCCGTTCGCTGTTGTCACGTGTCGTGCGGTTGCTCCTATGACCAAACTCTCTGGCTGGACGTTGCCGTTGCTGAAACCGTCAGGACAGTTGATCGCACTGAAGGGACGGTCTGCTCAGGCTGAAATCGACAAGGCTGGCAAGGAGATTGCAAAATTCGGTGGTCGTCGTCCACGTGTCGTTGAGGCGGCTGTCGGGCCGGATCTTGAGCTACCCACGTGGTGATTGTGGATAAGCGATGAGTGGAGTACTGATTGAGTTATCCACATTTCCATATGTGCGTAAAAGTTATCCACATTTTTACGGGACGATGTGCATAATGATGAAAACATTGATTTTTCAATGTTTTTCGTCTGTGAATACACAATCTAACACTCAACGTCATTCACACTTATCCACACTTATCCACATTGCATATCGCAATTGTGGATAACGAGCATCATGTCCATACGAATGAGAACACTGGAACTTACGTCTGTGCAAGGAGGAGCGATGGCCACCAAGGATCATCAGTCGGAACCTATAGAATCGGCTTCCGAAACGCTTCAGCGAATATTCGATGGTCACGGTTCAGTGCTTGGTAGCCAAATGGCTGATGAAGCTCACGCTACGATGTACTCAAGAAAACCGATTTCCCCAAACCTCAACGTACCGTCGTATTGCCGTGGCCAACCAGAAGGGGGGAGTGGGTAAAACCACATCCACGGTAAACACCGCTGCGGCGCTGGCGAACAAGGGCGCGCAGGTGTTGGTCATCGATATGGACCCGCAGGGCAATGCCTCTACGGCGTTGGGTGTATCTCATGCATCGGGAGAGCCCTCGGTCTATGACGTTATCGAGGGGCGTTCCGATCTGGGTGATGTTATCACGGTCTGTCCTGATTTTCCCACACTTGATGTTGTGCCTGCATCAATCGATCTCAGCGGTGCTGAGTTGGAAGTGGCTGATCTGCCCAACCGAAACACGTTGCTGAAGGAGGCCCTAGACCTCTACCTACGTCAATCAGATAAACACTATGATTACGTGTTCATTGATTGCCCGCCAGCTTGGGCCTCTTGGTCATCAACGCCATGTGTGCAGTGACCGAGATGCTGATTCCTATCCAGGCTGAGTATTACGCATTGGAGGGTCTTGGCCAGCTGATTAACACGATTGGTTTGGTGCAAGAGCATTTCAATCCCGTACTGCTGGTGTCCACCATGCTCGTCACGATGTTCGATCGCCGAACGTTATTGAGCCGTGAAGTATATAACGAGGTTAAGGGACATTATCCCAGCATTGTGCTGAATACCACCATCCCGCGTTCAGTCAAGATCTCCGAAGCGCCGAGTTTCTCCCAATCGGTGATTGCCTATGATCCTCGTGGCATAGGTGCCATATCGTATGGTGAAGCAGCTTTGGAAATCGCACAGCGTTCGCAACAAGTCCTTGACACCATTGATGCGAGGAGGAACAAGTAATGGCATCAAAATCACGACTTGGTAAGGGCCTTGGCGCTTTGTTCCCCACATTGCCAGGGGAGGAGCCGGTGGCGGAGCAGCCCGCAATGATTGCGGAGGATTCGTCTACTCCGGAGGCCACTGCTGACATAACCCCCGCCAAGAAGGCTACTGCCCAGCAGGAATCAAAACCTGCCGTGCCTCAGACGATATCGTCCAGCAAGGCAGTCAAGAAAGCCGCCGGTAAACGCGCATCCATGCCCGCATTGGACACCATTACTCATCCTAGCGACCTGTTTTTCGGTACGGAGAAACCTCAAACCGGTAAGGTCGCCGCACCTCAGCAGGGCGGCAAGTCGTCTGCGTCTCAGACGGCACATCGTACATCCGTCACTGTCAAAGATGTTTCACGTGAACATCTTTGACTGCATCGGCGGCAAAGACCGCTGACACAGATAAGAAGGACGAGCTCAAGCCGGTAGCCGGTGGTTATCTGGCTGAACTCAAACTGTCTGATATCGGGCCCAATGCACATCAGCCTCGTACCATCTTCGACGAGGATGAGTTGAATGAGCTGTCTGCTTCCATTAAGGAAGTTGGTGTGCTGCAACCGATAGTCGTGCGCAAGCGTCCGGCAAGCCAGATTGCTGCGGCCAAAGCCGCCAAGCACGACGAGACGGAATCCAGCACGAATCCGTTTGCCGGTCATTTGGACAGCCCGTATGAGCTCATTATGGGTGAACGCCGTTGGCGTGCTTCTCAGTTGGCTGGGTTGGAGACGATTCCCGCCATCGTCAAAACCACTGCGGATGATGATATGCTCCGCGATGCATTGCTGGAAAACTTGCACCGTGTGGCCTTGAATCCGCTGGAAGAGGCGGCTGCCTACCAGCAGATGATTGAAGAGTTCGGGTTGACACAAGTACAACTGTCCAAGTCGGTGTCCAAGTCTCGCCCGCAAATCGCCAATACCTTGCGACTGCTGAACCTGCCGGCTTCTGTGCAAAAGAGAGTGGCTGCCGGTGTGCTATCGTCCGGTCATGCGCGTGCGCTATTGGGCCTGAGCGATCCGGAGGAAATGGACAAGCTGGCTTCTCGTATTATTGCGGAAGGTCTTTCTGTACGCAGCACCGAAGAAATCGTCGCCATGAAGATTGCGTCGGGGGAGCAGCCGAAGAAGCCTAAGACGTCTAAGACCAATCCTTGGGTTGGTTCCGCCATCCAGCAGAGTTTGGAAAATCATTTCGATACCAAGGTGTCGATTAAGGGCAGCACCAAGCATGGTCGCATCGAAATCGTCTTTTCGTCACCAGAGGATATGGATCGCATCCTGCAGCTGCTGGTGCCGAGCCAAGCGATGCCGATTCCAAATGGGTGTAACACGATAAGAACATTCGTGTTGTCGCCGGCATTATTGCTGTGCAGTGCGTTGTATGCGCAAGACGTTATAGCCTCTGCGTGATTCCTGGCAGGGGCGTATGCCTGCGTTGTAGCCCCTGTCGCAATAGAAAACCCCTCAGGCTGGAGGATGACAAATCACACATCGTGATTCTCCGTCGATAACGCCCGGTTTGTTGCGCACTTTGGTTGAAGCCTGAATGAAGAGGCATGGCCCGTCGTCTGGGTACGATTTCAGTCGCCAAACAAAACCGCTATGGAAAGAGGCGACGGAACCATGCAGGATCAGATTCTACAGGTCGATGAGAACATGCTCGAGACGAGACTCGACCGGTTGGTGTCGGAGAAGGTCGAGCAATTGCTGAACGCGGAGGCGGACGAGATCACGGGCGCCGCCCGCTACGAGCGCACCGGGGACAGGAAGGCCTACAGAGTGGGTCATTACGAGCGTGACCTGACCGTGAAGGCCGGGACCGTGACCCTCAAGGTCCCGAAGCTCAAGGGCGCGCCTGTTCG
>ENA-OQDW01000587-OQDW01000587.1-human-gut-metagenome-genome-assembly--contig:-NODE-587-length-14798-cov-1.314089_pt1 | contig 14798 bp, 17 predicted proteins | sample MGYA00242784_ERZ504613 | MGnify/ENA primary metagenome ERZ504613 (study PRJEB26092, sample SAMD00036330) | human gut metagenome | host: Homo sapiens | study: EMG produced TPA metagenomics assembly of... | reverse complement strand
CGCCAGGTCATAGTCATGGAAAACGCCGTGCTCACACATGATGACCTTGCCGCCGCGCAATTCTTCATCAGGCGTACCGATGAGATCGACGTCGACGGGAAGGTCTTTCAAGTCTTTTAAGGCGGCAGCGGCGAGCAGACTCATAGCCCCGTTGGCCGAATGACCGCAGCCGTGGCCGACGCCGGGCAGGGCATCGTATTCGGCAAGCAGGGCAATTTTAAGAACAGCCTTAGGCGACCGGGAAACAACGGCCCGAAAGGCCGTCTTCTGTCCCGTAAAATTTTCTTCTACAGCCATGCCTAAAGCCCGGCAAGCATCAACATAGCGCTGACAGGCGTGAAATTCTTCCCCCGACAGTTCCGGATCATTAGCAATGGCATAATTCAACTGAAAGGCCTGGTCCTTATGGACATCCAGTCCCGATTTCAAAGCAGCAACAAGATTCATGACGATTAAAAGCTCCTTCTATCCGATGATAAACATGTACAAAGGGATGATGACGATACCATGACGACGGTGATAAAGGAAACCTGCGTCGAGTAACGGACGTCGGCACCGACGGATTTGGCAACGACCGTCATCTGGGTCATGGCCGGCATGCTGGCTGCATGGTAAGACCTGGGCCGACATAGGCGTTACCGGAATGAAAGGCAGGAGGGCCAGGACGCAGGCCGGACAGACGAGAAACCGACCGACCAGGGCGCCGATGACGTCGCGGTCCAGTGAACATCTGAAAGAGAGATTCCGGCCATTTCAATGCCGATGACCAGCAGCGACAACGGCGTCGCCATATTGCCGACGTATTGGAAGGACGTAAGCAGGAAATCAGGCAGTTTAATGTTGGCCAGGACAAGAGCCCAGGCCGATCAAAAAGGCCATCAGAGGGGGAGAAAAGACCTTTTTAATGGTCTGCATGGAAAATAAGGGCATATTCCCCTTCCCTCCCTGCTGTCATTGACGATATGATAGACGCCAAAGGTCCAGAACATCGTCGTATTAGCCATGTAATAGAGCATAACCGATGGCACGCTCTGCGTTCCAAAGAGGGCCAGGTTGACCGGCAGACCGATGAAAATCGTATTGGCAATGAAAAAGCAGGTGACAAATACCCCTTGCCGATCTTGACGGATGTGCAGCACTTTGGCAACAAGGCGGCCGACGATATACGCTAAGAAAATCGACGCAAAAGGCAGTATAAGATCCGGTGCAATACGAATCAACGAGTCATGCGTAAAATCCTTTTCCATTTGACAGAGCATGTACAGGGGCAGGCTGACCTTCATGACCAGCTTTGAAAAAACAGCGCTCATATTCGAGCCGAACCACCCTTTTTTTGACAGCACAACGCCAATGGCAATGATAAATAAAACCTCAAAAATTCCCTCTAACCCATGAAGTACGCCTTCCAAAAAATCGCTTCCCTTCTACAAATGGTATAACTCCGGCCGCCGATCGCGGAAGACATTGATACGGCTGCGGATATCATCGACGACAGACAAATCGATCGTTTCCGTAAGGACGGCATCGTCACTGCCGCCTTCGATCAAAACATTCCCCTGGGGATCGGCCAACAGAGAATGACCGCCAAACGTTAAACGGCCGCAGGTGCCGCAGCTATTGACCGCGGCGACGAAAAACTGGTTTTCAATCGCCCGGGCCCGATTGAGGAGTCTCCAGTGTTCCAGCCGTTCTTCCGGCCAGGCCGCCGGTACGAAGAGTACCTTGGCACCAGCTAAGGCCGCCATACGAACCCATTCGCTAAAACGGACGTCATAGCAGATAATCGAGGCCATGGTTACCCCATCGAGGGAAAACACATTGAGATCCCTTCCGGCCGTAAAAGCCTTATCCTCTTTGCCAGGCGTAAACAAATGGCACTTATCGTACGATGAAACGAGGGCGCCGTCACGGTCAACGATATAGGTCGTATTATAAATGCCATCTTCATGACGGCGGGCAATGGAACCCCCGACCAGATGGATATGATATTCTTTGGCCAAATCCTGTAAAAAAGCACGGGCCAGAGCACCTTCTTCATCGGCCTTTTCACGGATGTCGGAAGGATAAAAAGACGTATCCCATAATTCCGACAAGACGGCCACATCGGCACCGTCTGAAGCAGCCGTCTGTACATGGCGACGTGCTTGTTCAAAGTTTGCGTCCCGGTCGCCGGGGACGACCGAAAATTGAATCAGTGAAATTCGCATAATTTCAACCCCTTTCAGGACGGGTAAACAGCCATCTCGTTTGACTGTAACCGCATAGTATAAATATAAATATATTATAGTTGATGAACGGAAAAATAACAATTCCTTGCAAATCTCCGACTCCCTTGTTATAGTTAAATTACTTTAATGCGCAAAGAAGGGGTATCATGGAACAGGATCAAACGATGAAGGACTGGTTAGAAAACCTGATGACTTGCCAGGCCTGTCATCTACGACAAGAAGGCAACCGAGGTCCGACTCGGTATACCGGAAATATCACGTCGCCCTTGATGTTCGTCGGCGAAGGACCTGGCGGTGTGGAAGATGAATACGGCGTTCCCCTCGTCGGACCGTCGGGGCAGCTCCTCGACAAGGCCCTGTGGAGCGTCGGATTGACTCGGGACCGGGTCTACGTCACCAATATCGTAAAATGCCGGCCCAAAAACAATCGCACACCGACCTTAGATGAAGGCCGTCACTGTGCCGATATCCACTTAGTCAAAGAAATCGACCTGGTTCAGCCAAAGGTCATCGTCTGTTTGGGAAAAGTCGCCTTCCAGTACTTCTATGGCAAGGCCGCCAGCATCATGCGCAATCGCGGCAAGTGGTTCACCTGGCGTGGCTACCCCGTCATGCCGACGTATCACCCGGCCTTTCTCCTGCGCCAGACCGGCCACGACCTGGTCGAATCGAAATGGCAGGTCTATTACGACTTAAAGCCGCCGTGGAAAAGGCTAAAGCCGAAAATCCGGAATTATACCTACCAAAGCCCGGAAAAGACGAATCTCTTAGAACAATACACCGCCTTAAAAGAAAGCCGAAGCTTTTGATTTTAGCCAAAAAATTGCCGTCACCATGACGGCAATTTTTTCATTTGCAATGTATTCTGTTCTTCAGTAAAACCTGCGATTTCTCAGTCAAAATGCCGGTCATACAGATGGCTGTTTTCCAAGAATTCTTCAACCGTCGGGAACCCGAGTTTCTTCAAGAGTTCGATGACATAGGGGTTTTCCATCGGCGTGCGAGAGAAGGCCTGTTTACCATAAGCCTGTACGTTGCTTTGCCTTCTTCTTTCTTGATGATGGCGCGAGGACCGCCGACGCAGCCGCCGATGCAGCCCATGCCTTCAAAGAAGTTACCGTCGCGGTTGCCTTCCAAAATGTCGTTGATCATAGCTTTACAAGCCGGAACACCATCGGCCTTACGGGTCTTGATATCGACCTTGCGGTCCGGATCGAGCTGATGTACCGTCGTCGTAACGGCTTCGGCAACGCCGCCTGCATAGGCATAGCTGATACCGGCTTCGGAAGCGTGCGGTACGTTGTCTTCCGGAAGGGACGCCAAGTCGATGTCAGTTACGGAGAATAAATCTTTTACTTCCTGATAGGTTAAGACGTGGTCAACGGCGCCGACCAAATCCGGTTCATTCCGTTCGGCTTTTTTAGCCAGGCACGGGCCGATAAAGACGGTCTTAGCCTTAGGATGAAGGGCCTTTACCGTGCGGCCGCCAGCAATCATCGGCGATACCGAGCGGGAACGTTCGGCAGCAACTGGTGATAGAGCTTTTTAATCATGGCAATCCACATCGGGCAGCAGCAGCTGGTCAGCTGGAACTGATCTTCACTCTGGATGTTGCGGTCGAATTCCAAGGCTTCTTTCAAAGTCAGGATGTCAGCAAAAACAGCGACTTCCAGCATACCCGTAAAGCCTAACCGTTTAAAAGCCGTGCGCAGTTTACCCATGGTAACGTCAGGACCGAACTGGCCGGCGACGGCCGGTGCAACCATGGCATAAATCGGGCCGTCGTATTCGCGAAGCTCCTGAACGACGGGAATGATGTCCTTGCGGGTCTTCAAGTTGTCGAGCTTGCAGGCATCGACACAGGCCTGGCAGCCGACGCACTGGCTGTCATCGACTTCAACGCCTTCAGGACCGCGTTTAATAGCGCCCCAATCGCACGCTTCTTCACAGCTGTGCGGTTCATCAGGAGGGCAGAGGCAGGGCTTAACCCGCCAAACCAGCGGATGGTCATCGGGATGAGCTAAACAGTCGATCAATCTCGGTTCCCCTTCAACACAATAGGTTTACCATCAGCAGCGCGTTTAAGCATTTGCTGATATAATTCATCTAACGTTTTCATACATGAACCCCCTTAAAGAAATAACGAAGCCAAATCAGTTAGTTTCATTATAACAGATTTTTAAGGGGGCTGACAGTTTTTTTACTGAAATTTTAGTCTAATGTCAAAAGCAATGCCATTTTAAACGGACCATCGGCCGTAACGGCGTGGCGGCCGTTCTTGGAAAAGGCAAAGTTTTCACCGGCCTTAATGGGGAAATCCTGACCTTCATATTGAATGACAGCCTTACCTTCAAGGGCAAAAACAAGGGCTTCGCCAGGTGCAGCGTGTTCCGAAAGACCGGTACCGGCGCCAAAGCTCATGACGACGAATTTCATCTTCGGCGACTGGATGATGTCGCGATTAATAATTTTACCTTCCTGCAGGGAACGAGTTCAGCCAGGGAAAAGAGTTTTCCAGTATCGATATTCATAAGAGATTCCTCCTCAATCGTAATTTCAACATAGACGGCACCATCACGCTTCTCATACCGACGGCTTTACCAGCGGTACAGCCACGACCTGCCCGGAAGGGACTTCCCGATCACCGACCTCCCTATACAGAGACAGGCTTCCGGAAAGAACATAAATGACCTTGCTTTCTGATACGTTTCAGGACTGATATCCGTATGAGCGGCCAAAGAAAAGTAAAACAGATGATAGTCGGGCTCATTGACGACTTCCTTAGAAATCGTACAGCCTTCTACCGGCAAATTATCTTCATGGATAGAAAAAACAACACCTTTTCGTTCATTCATGGTACTCCCTCCTTTTCATGGCTTTAGTATACCCAATCGGTATTGTTTAGGCGGTTGTAAATCCAACAGAAAAATAAAATTTATCGCCACAGGAAATTAAAAGCTAGACGGATCAATCTAGGGAAACTAAAATCAACGCTTTACAAAAAGGGACTTTACTGTTAAACTGATATAGTAACTTAATATGTGCGGGTGTAATTCAAGTGGTAGAATACGAGCTTCCCAAGCTTGGTACGAGGGTTCGATCCCCTTCATCCGCTCCATGATATAAAAAGGACTCACGACATGTCGTGAGTCCTTTTTTGTCGCCTTGTTTGCACGGAGATTGATAGATGAATCATCGTCCCTCATAAAAATTATATCGCTGATGCGCCTTTGTATAAAACAAATAATTTTAAAATAATTTCATTTTATCAATATATCGTTACTTCGATATATGTAAATAAATATAATCACAAAAAGTTTATCAGACTCTAATGATTGCCTTTTATTCGATAAATGAAGCTTATAATATGGCTTAAAATTCAGGGATATCAAACGCTTAAATCGTTATGTAATATACATATTAAATACATATTTTAAGAATTACTCTTGAATTTTTAAACGTGTTGGTGTATTATTACTGTAACAGATTTGACACGTCTTTTTGTGTTAAATAAAAAAAATATAAACTGAGATGCGTATATTACCCATCGCTTAAGTTTTTCGCTGCATGAATCTCGATATTTTTTATCAACAGCCCTCCCACTCGTGAGTCCTGCTGATTTTTGTTTACAGAAAATACGGATATTTTTTATCATATATCCGTCAATCTTTGACCTATACCCTCGAAAAAACTTACATGAATGGATAGTCTCCGCATTCCGAACTCACCAAGGAGGAGTACGTTGATGAAAAAATCAATCTACCAAAGAAAAACTGCCCTGAGAGCCGTCTTCGCCGTATTGGCTATCTGTGGAACCCTGTCGGTATCAGCTGCCACTACCGATCCCGCTCTGCTGGATTTAACGACGTCCGACACGACACACAAGAACAGCGTAACCAATAACGGCAACTCCAAAAAGGACACCATCGCCATTGGTTTTGATAATACCGTATGGGATGGCGGCTTAGCCATCGGTTCCAACAATACCGTAAGCAATGCGGCCTCCATTCATCTGGCTACGGCAATCGGTCGAAACAATACCGCCAACAACAATTCCGTCGTCGCCGGCCACAGTAACACCGGCATCGGCGGCAGTGCCGTCTTTGGCTTCAATAACTATGGGTCCTCTTATGCAACGGTTCTCGGCCTCAATTCTAAATCTGCCGGTGGCATTGCAATTGGGGATGGTGCCAGATCCGGCGCTTTCCAGATTTCTGATAAGCCCAATACCGCAACTATGGTAACCTTTACCACCGCTATCGGCAATGGTGCTGTATCCTTAAACGGGACCTCGATTTGGCTTTAAGACTAAATCAAATCTTGAAGGGCTCGCCCTAGGCAACGAGACCAGCGCCTTGTACGGCGGCACGGCCCTCGGCAGCAGCGCTTCAATAGCGGAAAACACCTACTCTATCCTGCATGCCGACGGTGTTGCCCTCGGCGACGGTGCCTATGCCGACCGCAGTTACGGTGCCTATGGATACGCCCCCCTCAGCGATATGGCTGCCACCTTAAATACAGAAGATTCAATGGCCAATGATCTTGCCTTAGCAAAGCAGATGGGCGACTCTGTCCTTACAGCGGTACAGAACTTCTACGATACATACGGCGAAGCTACCTATAAACAGTGGCAGTCTCTGGCAGCAGACTATGACAAAGCAGACATCGCTTATAATAAGAAAAAAGTTGCCATGGAAGAGACAACCTATGCGTCTGAAGCCGACCGCCTAAAAGACTACAATGAGTTAGAGAATTTACGCAAAAAGCTCACAGATGCGGGAAATACTTTGACGGATTTTGAAAAAGCAAACACCCATGATGGCGTCAGCCTCAGAAATGCTGTCCGCCTCAAAGAACATACCCTGTCGACCCTTCAAGGCTAACGGCAGTGCCGTCAGCATCGGCCGAGCAGCGTCATAGGCGCCGATGGGTCCGTTCTGACAAGAGCGATTACTCGACAACTCACCAACCTGGCCGCCGGTACAGCTGACACCGATGCCGTCAACGTCGCCCAGCTGAAACAGGTAAAGACTTATGCCGATGGCATTGCCAATACGGTCAAAGAACTAACTGACAAAGTCGTCAACGGCAATCGTGACTTTGCCGGCGATGACCAGAATAAGGTCAGCGTCAAAGTCGGTGAAACCATGGAAATCACCGGCGGCGCTGCTACAAATAACCTGTCTGACGACAATATCGGTGTCGTAAAAAAAGGGGAAAATGGCGTTTCCATCAAATTGTCCAAGGACTTAAAAGCCTCAATACGGCAGAATTCAACACCAGCATCACTGTCGGTACCGGCGACAACAAGACGGTCATTACCGGCGACTCCATTCGCACGGGCAATACGACAATCAACAACAACGGCCTTACAGTTGTAAACGAAGACTCGTCGAAAAACATTACCATCCAGAATGACAACATCAACATGGGTGGCAACACCATCCACAACGTTGGTGAAGCTCAGAATGCCGGCGACGCCATCAACAAAGGTCAGTTCGACCGGACGATTAGCACCCTCAACAGCGGCATGAGCGACATGAGCAGCCGTATCGGTCAGGTTGACCGCAACGTCAAACGCGTCGGCGCCGGAGCCGCTGCCTTAGCCTCCCTCCATCCCTTGGATTTTGATCCCGATGATAAAGCATCCTTCGCCGTCGGCTTCGGTTCCTATAAGAGCGAACACGCTGCTGCCCTCGGTGCCTTCTATCGTCCTAACGAAGACGTCATGGTAAACCTTGCCGCAACCATCGGAAACAGTGATGATATGTACAGTGCCGGCGTTTCCTTCAAGATTGGCTCGTCCTCTCCTTACACTAATATGAGCAAGTCTGAATGGCAGTCAAACTGGAAGAATTGACGGCTCAGAATCAAAAGATCGAAAGCCAGAACCAGGAACTCAACGAACGATTGGCTAAATTAGAAGCCTCGTTGCCTCTAAATAATAACTTATCCTACCTATAACCGAGACATCCTTTGATATGATTATCATATTAAAGGATGTCTTTTTCATTCATTATCATATCTTCGTCATATTCAGCCCATTTATCACAATCCCGTTCATGATTCTAACAACGTATTGCTTGTAGGAATTTTTCTTACAATTTGCTTATTTTACGGATCCCAGAACCAATTGTTATCGGCGTGGTTAAGCTGTTTATCGATATTTAAAGTTTGTAGGAATATTTCCTACAAAACATTTGTTTACAAATATAATAATGATATATTTAAATAAAAATCGTTATAAATAGTTGCATTTTGTCATAAATAGGAGTATTATACTCCATGAAAAGTGCATAGCAAAAATACACTTAATATTCCTTGGGCTTGCATATTGCCGGTTCATTTATTTTTCCCGTTAAACAGGATTTTTTTAATCTTATTTAACGTCTTATTTTGGATTAAATGTGTCGCATTTACTTAAAACAAATTGGACTGGAATTATCCCATCAGGAATCGCTAAGGAGGAAGTTTGATTATGAAAAAAGCAAAAAAATTGGCTCAAAAAAAGGCTGCTCTAAGTACAGTCTTAACCGTATTAGCACTCTGCGGTACCTTATCGGTCTCAGCCGCCGATCCCGTTACAATGGATTTAACATCGGGCACGGATCACCCGAATAAGTATCATCCAGTTCCACCACGGCCGATACGGTAGCCATCGGCTTTGACAACAAGGTTTATAATGGGGCCCTGGTCATCGGCGATGACAATTACGCGATCAATACGAATAGTACAGCTGTCGGACGAAATAATAATGCCAACAACGGGTCCGTCGCCGTCGGCTACAATAATAAGGCCCTGGCAGGGAGTACCGTCATCGGTCAGAACGGCTACGGTACCAGTTGGGCCACCCTCGTCGGTAAGGATTCAAGAAGTGCCGGCGCCGTCGTTATGGGCCGGGAAGCCAGCGGCGGGATTTTTAATATCGACCTTACCACCAAAAATGACCCGACCCTCTCCTACACGTCAACGGCCATCGGCAACTTTTCCTCCGCTCTTGTCGGGACATCCCTTGGCGCCAATACAAAATCAGATCACGGCGGCGTTGCCGTTGGTGCCGGAGCCAATGCTATGTACGGCGGTACAGCCATCGGGAAAGGCGCTTCTACGGCAGAAAGCACCTACTCTTACCTCCGCGCTGACGGCGTCGCCTTAGGGGATAGTTCCTATGCCACTCGTGGTTACGGCATCTATGGCTACGTTCCTCTCAAAGACACGACAGACATTGTCAAGAACGTGTACGCTACAACAGCGGCTACGGACTCGATGGCAAACGATATGCACTGGCCAACAAGACAGGCGACGCCAGTGTCGTCTCTGCCGTTACCAACTTCTAATAATCAGTATGGCGAAGACGTCTATAATGACTACAAAACGATAGAATCAGCCTATGAAAAGGCCGTCATGGCCTATGATAAACAGGCTGCTAAAATGAACAGTACGACCTACGCCACGGAAGCCGATAGAGCTTCCGACCTGGCCACACTCACCAGCTTATCGGACGGTAAAAAAGCAGCCATCGCTGCCTTGAAGGCCTTTGAAAATGAACATACAGCATTGCCGCTGCCGTTCTCCGCAAAGATAGTGCCTGTCCACCTATAAGGCGACAGCTGCTGCCGTTAGCTTAGGCTATGGTACTGCAGATAGTAACGAAGCCGTTACCCGCCAAATCACCAACCTGGCTGCCGGTACGGCTGACACTGATGCCGTCAACGTTGCCCAGTTGAAACAGGTAGCCACCATTGCCAATAATCACACTGCCATTACCGTAGACGGAAAAGCTCCGACAGCTGGAGAAAACGGTGAACTCGGCGACTATGTCGGCGACAACAACCTGACCATGGCCGTAAAGGACGTAGACGGTCAGAAAACGTACGACTTAAAACTGAGCAACAGCCTCGTCATTGGTGAAAAAGGAGCCGATGGCGCTGATGGTACAGACGGTACACCAGGCAGTATCGGCATCGTCGGCCCGAAGGGTGCAGACGGCAAAAATGCCTATGCCGATATCTCCGTTAAAGATGGGGCCAATGCCTTAACGGCGAAAATATTACTCGTATCGTTTACACCGATGAAGATGGAACGGAACATCAAGTCGCAACCCTCGATGACGGCTTGAAATTTACCGGCGATACAGCAAACGTAACCGTCGCCAAGAAATTGAACGAAACCCTCCCCATTACCGGCGGTGCGATATGACCAGACTGAGCGACAACAACATCGGCGTCGTCGCTGATGCAGCCAGCGGCCTGACGGTTAAATTAGCCAAGGACCTTAACCTGGCTGACGGCAGCATTACCCTTATCGGCGCCAAAGACGCTGACGACAATACCTTGGTACAAGGCCAGGACGGCAAATGGTATTCCGACTTGAGCGATGCCACCTATGACGCTACGAGCGGTACTTATATCAAGACCGACGGTACGACGGTAACAGCTGTCGACAGTCCAACCACATCCACGGTTAACTTATCAGGAAGCGGCCTCGACAACGGCGGACAGACGATTACCAACGTCGCAGCCGGCGTCAAGGATACCGACGCGTTAACAAAGGTCAATTAACCCAGGCTATCTCCGATGCTACAGCCTCTGTAAACGGGAAGCACACGACGATTACCGTAGACGGCACGGAAGCAAAAGCCGGCGAATACGTCGGCACGGGCAACTTGAAACTCGGCCTGACCGAAACAGACGGCCAGAAGACGTATGATCTGAAGTTGAGCAACAATGTCACTATTGGCGAAAAAGGTGCCGACGGTGCAGACGGCACGCCTGGCAGTATCGGCATTGTCGGACCGAAGGGTGCAGACGGAAAGAACGCCTACGCTGACCTCACCGTCAAAGACGGAGCCAACGGCCTTGACGGCGAAAGCCTTACCCGCATCGTTTACACCGATGAAGACGGCAATGAACACCAAGTCGCCACCCTCGATGACGGTTTGAAATTCTCCGGTGATACTGGCTCCGTTGCTAAGAAGCTGAACGAAACCTTGTCCATTACCGGCGGTGCCGACATGACAAATCTGAGCGATAAAAATATCGGTGTCGTCGCCGATGCAAACGGCGGCTTGACCGTTAAATTGTCCAAGGATTTGACCGGTATCAACAGCATTACCGGCCTGAGCAATACGACATGGGATGCGAACAACATCGTCAGCGGTCGTGCGGCAACGGAAGATCAGCTGCAGGCCGTTGCCAGCGGCATCACCAACACGGTAAACGCCAATAAAGTCATCGCCGGCGACAACATCAGCGTCAGCCAAAACGCAGATGGCAGTGGTACGACGGTTTCCTTGAAGAATGACATCACCTTAGGTGATAAAACCGATGCTGCTAAACAGGTAAACATTAACGGCGATGCTGCTACGGTTACGGCCGGCAGCGATACCAATCAGGTCGTCGTCGATGGCTCTAAAGGCCAGATTACGACGGCAGCGGCATCACCCTCGGCAATCAGACCGTCGATGCTGCAAAAGCCGACGGCACAGTCGTTAAGTCCGAAACGGGCAGCTACCTTACCGGTCTCGATAATACGACATGGAATCCGGACACGAATGGCTACGTCGCCGACCGGGCCGCTACGGAAGGTCAGCTCAAAAATGTATCCGATACGATCAAAAATATCAGCGATACGATTAGTGTCATCGGTACCGGCACTCGCGACTTTGCTGGTGACGATTCGACCAATAAAGTCAGCGTCAAACTCGGTGAAACCATGAATCTTACCGGCGGTGCCGACGTCAATAACCTGTCCGATAACAATATTGGCGTTGTTGCCAACAGCGCTAAGAACGGCTTCGACATCAAGTTGTCAAAAGACTTAACGGGCCTCAATTCGGTAACGACGAAAGAACTGAACAGTGAAACGGCTAATATCACCAACAGCATCACCGTCGGTACTGGCGACAACAAGACGGTCATTACCGGTGACTCCATCCATACAGGCAATACGACGATCAACAACAACGGCCTGACGGTCACCAATTCCGATTCGACGAAAAATATTACCATCCAGGATGGCAGCGTCAACATGGGCGGCAACGTCATCCATAACGTCGGTGACGCACAAAGTGCCAGCGATGCCAGCAATAAAGGTCAGTTCGACCGGACGATTGACAATATCGGTAACGGCATGAACGAAATGAATGGCCGCATCAACCAGATCGGCCGCGACGTCAACCGCGTCGGTGCCGGTGCCGCAGCCTTGGCATCCCTCCATCCACTGGATTACGATCCTGATGACAAAGGTTCCTTCGCTGTCGGTTTCGGTTCCTACAAGAGCGAACACGCTGCCGCTGTCGGCGCCTTCTATCGTCCAAACGAAGACACGATGGTAAACTTCGCAGCCACCGTCGGAAACAACGACAACATGTACAGCGCCGGCGTTTCCTTCAAGATTGGCTCTTCTTCGCCTTACGCTCATATGAGCAAATCTGAAATGGCCGTCAAACTGGAATCTCAGGATAAACAGTTGACGACCAAAATCAGAAGATTGAAACCCTGGAAAGCCAAAACCAGGATCTCAACGCACGACTCGCTAAATTAGAAGCTCTCATCGCCTCTAAATAATACGATCTCCTCCTTAGCAAAAAAGGCATCCTTTGACTTGCATCCGCATCGAAGGATGCCTTTTGCTTATTGTTTTGCCGTCTTATGGTCAACATGCATAACGGAGAAAAACCTCAGTTGACAGGAGTATGAAGAGGTATTATACTAAGCTGTATTTAACAAAATGCAGTTTCTTACAAATAAAAAAAGGAGGCTATCATGCTATTTAAAACGATTAGTCGCCACCTCATCGGCAAGCCTTTGGAAAACACCAAGCTTGAAGCCGAACAGATGCCAAAATGGAAGGCCCTGCCTATCTTTTCATCGGATGCCCTGTCATCCGTCGGATACGGGCCGGAACAGATTGCCATCGTCCTGGCGTCGGTGCCGACCTTAGCGACATACCGTTATTTCGGACTATCGTCTTAGCTATTATCGCCTTATTATTCATCGTTGCCTTGTCCTATACCAGGTCGTCCGCGTCAATCCGGGCGGCGGCGGTTCTTACGGCATCGCCATGAAATACCTCGGCGTCTATCCGGCCCTGACCGCAGGGGCGGCCCTCCTGGCCGATTATATCCTGACCGTGGCCGTTTCCATTTCTTCAGGGACAGCCGCCCTGGTCAGTGCCTTCCCGGTCCTGCATCCCTATCACGTCTACATCGACCTTGGCGTCTCATCCTGATGATGATCGTCAACCTGCGCGGTACAAGGGAAGCATCGACCTTCTTCGTCTGGCCGACGTACTTCTTCTTAGCCGCCATGGGGATCACCCTGGTCGGCGGCTTCTATCAGATTTGGAACGGAACCCTCACGGCCCATACCGTTGCCGTTGAACTAGTGGCTCCTTTGAATCAGGCAGCTTGATTCTCATCGTCCTTCGAGCCTTTGCCAACGGCTGTAGCTCCATGACCGGTGTCGAAGCCATTGCCAATGGCGTCACTATGTTCAAGGCACCGCAGCAGAAAAATGCCATTGAAACGACGGCCATCATGGCCTGTATCCTGGCAACGATGCTCGGCGGCCTCGGCTACCTCATCGTCTACCTTCACCTCTTGCCGACCCAGGGTTACACCTTGTTGTCCCTCCTCGTCGAAGATATCTTCAGCCGTACCTTGATCTACTACATCATCCAAATCCTGATGATGGTCATCCTCTACATTGCCGCCAATACGGCTTACAACGGCCTGCCGCCGCTCCTCTCTTTCATGGCCGTCGACGGCTACGTGCCCCGCTACTTTGCCAACCGCGGTGAACGATTGAGCTATTCCAACGGCATCGAAGCCCTGACCATCATGGCCGGCATATTGATTGTCCTCTTCCAGGGCAATATCGAGCACCTGATCTCCCTTTATGCCATCGGCGTATTCCTCTCCTTTACCATCGCCCAATCAGCCATGGTCGTCCATTGGAGACAATGCCGTGAACGGAACTGGCGCCTCTTTGCCGGCATCAATGGCTTCGGCGCTCTGGTCACGGCCTGCGTCGTCGTCATCGTCCTCATCACTAAGTTTATTTACGGACCTGGATCATCGTCCTCCTCATCCCGACCCTGGTCTATATGTTCCTTAAGATTCACCACCACTATGACGACGTCCCGCGAACAGCTGCTGCTGACGCCGGAAGAATATACCAAGGTCATGACGACCGACTTAGGCCACAATATGATCGTCATCCCGATTGCCTCGCCGACCCAGGCCGTGGCCCGAGCCATTCGCTACGCGAAAATCATCAGCGGCCCGGAAGACAAGATCTACGCCGTCCACGTCTACAGTGACGAAGAGCGCGGCAAAAAGATCAAAAACCTGTGGCAGAAACTGGAACCGGATATCGAACTGATCATGCTTCAGTCGCCTTACCGGCAGCTGACCGACCCGCTCATCACCTTCATCCAGGAAATGCGAAAAGAGACGGCACCGAAAGATACGATTACCGTCCTCATTCCGGAATTTGAAACAAAAAAATTATGGCACCGCCTGCTCCACAACCAGAGCGGCTGGCTCCTGAGGCTGCGTACCCTGCC
>ENA-OQDW01000586-OQDW01000586.1-human-gut-metagenome-genome-assembly--contig:-NODE-586-length-14811-cov-1.732430_pt1 | contig 14811 bp, 17 predicted proteins | sample MGYA00242784_ERZ504613 | MGnify/ENA primary metagenome ERZ504613 (study PRJEB26092, sample SAMD00036330) | human gut metagenome | host: Homo sapiens | study: EMG produced TPA metagenomics assembly of... | reverse complement strand
CTTTGCGTTCTTCTGCCGACATTCCGCTTTCACTTCGTCATCTGTTGCGTAACAATCCTGATAATACGTTGGCATGCGATTACCTTCTCTGCTTTGATTTGCTGAATAAGGATATTGGGCTTTCGCCGGAGATTATCGGGAGTTTGCTGCAAAGAAGTTTCCTTCCAGATTGTATGCCGAAGGTTTACTTATCTATCTTGCCGGGAAAAAGGCTTCGTTGGATGAAGTGGAAAAATGGAATATACCGCCTCAAGTATTGGATGAATTTGGCGATTATACCCGACTGTACGAGGCGAATGGTGGTAATGGTGCCCCTTTGCAAGCCAAATACGGAAAAACATATTGGTTTTATTTCCACTATGCTACGATGAAAAAGGGGAAGTGATTTAATGATGAACATAGATATGAAATATATACAAGTTGTTGTGGGGCTGTTACTGTGCTACTGCCTATATGCTTGCAGTCCCCGTCCGGAGTCTGTACAGCCTGCCAGACCGGTTATTGGTGCTCTATCCGGAATATCAGGATGTAACCATTCCCTACAATGTGGCTCCTTTGAATTTCCTTGTGCGGAATGAAGGGGTGGATGCGGTATGCGTGAGTGTAAAGGGAGCATCGGACAGCTTGGAGATAAATGCGCGCGGGAACAAGGCGATATTCCCCTTGAAAGCTTGGCGTGCATTGCTTGAAGCGGAGAAGGAACATACTTTGGAAGTAGTTGTTACTGCCCGTACCGACGGCCGCTGGCTGCGCTATCCTTCCTTTGCATGGCAGGTAGTGGCGGACAAGCTTGACGCCTATGTCAGTTACCGTCTGATAGAGCCCGGTTATGAGGTATGGAATACCTTGCAGATACGTGAACGTTGTATTGAGAATTTCGAAGAGCGTATTTTGGCGGATAACAGTCAGACAGACGGCAAGTGCATGAACTGTCATGTGCACGGAGGAAATAGTGGCAACCTTTCGATGTTCCATCTTCGGGGTGAGGGAGGGGGGACTGTCCTGAACCGTGACGGCAAGCTCCGTAAGCTTGCCTTGAAGAATGAACAGATGATATCTGCGGCTGTCTACGGGGATTTCCATCCTGACGGGCGGTATGGTGTGTTCTCGTCTAATGTGATTATTCCCATGTTCCATACGGAAAGTAACCGCCGTCTGGAAGTTTACGATACCGTCTCCGATTTGGCTGTCGCCGATTTTGACGGAAACCGGATGATTCTATCTCCGCTTACGGCGGATTCCACCGTATTGGAAACTTTTCCCACATTCTCTGCCGATGGGAAATGGATATATTACTGCTCAGCTCCGACTGTTCCATTGCCGGACAGCGTACAGCAATTACGCTATTCGCTTTGCCGCATTGCGTTCGATGCCAATCACGGCGCATGGGGTGACCGCGTGGATACCCTTTGGAATGCCCGGCTGGAGAAAGGCTCCGTGTGTCATCCGAAAGCTCACCGGACGGACGCTACCTGCTTTATACCGTTGCTGATTATGGAACATTCCCCATTTGGCACCGGGAGACGGAATTGCAGCTGATGGATTTGCAGACGGGCGCCATCGACTCCCTGCCAATGGTCAACTCCAGCCGTTCGGACACTTATCACAGTTGTCGTCAGGCAGCCGTTGGTTTGCCTTTGCCAGCAAGCGGGGTGACGGGCAGTACGGGCGGGTTTATTTTGCCTATCTGGATGCCGAAGGGAAGGCGCATAAGCCTTTTGTGCTACCCCAGTCGGACCCTGAAAAAGACGATTTGACATTGAAATCCTACAATATCCCCGATTTGTCGGCTACTCCCGTTCCTTTTGATGCTTCTTCCATCAAGCGGATAAACCGGCAACTGAAGGCTGAGGAATTCAAATGACAAGACATACAGAGAGTACCAAATTGTAAATAATAAATTGTAAATAGAAAATGTTATTATTTCTGAAAAAGACTTGGAAGATAGGGTTGTCGATACTTTTTGGCGTAGCGGTGCTTCTCTTTTGGGGAAGCGTATATCCGGCCCATATTTCCTATCAGGAGCAGTTCCAGCTTTTCTTGTTCGATGCCGACTACTGGTGGGAACGGATAGTGGTTCCCGGTGGGTTGGCCGATTATATCGCAGAGTATCTGACGCAGTTCTATTATCACGTGTGGGCGGGAGCTTGTATTCTGGCTTTTTTGTACGTGTTGTTGCAACGGTTGGTTTGGAAACTGGCGAAGGAGCAGGGTGCGGCTGATGTGTATTATTCGCTGAGTTTTCTGCCCATCATTGTCTTGTGGCATTTCATGGGTGATGAAAATGCGATGCTGTCATTGGCGGTGGCTCTGCTGTTAGCATTGTCTGCATCCTGCTGGTATGCGGATTTGAAAGGGAAGTGGCAGCGTGTGGCATACATTCTGATAGTCCTTCCGCTGCTTTACTGGACAGCGGGTGCGGTACACTTCATCTTTATGGGCTGGGTGATTGTACGCGAGTTCCGGTTGAATCTTAAAGGTAAGAATTTCTGGGGTGGTGTCGGAGTGTTCTGGGGTGTAGGATTGTGGGGTATCGGTTGTCCGCTATTGGCAAGCATGTGGGTACAATTCCCCATTTACCGTCTGATGGGTGGTATAGGATATTACCGTTTCCCGGCAGTGATTCCCTGGATAGAGATAGGGCTTGCCGTATTACTGGTTGTTCTCCCCTTCCTGCTGTCCGCTTTGCCCGCTTTGAAGAAGAAGCCGGTATTTTATGGAGTTCTGCAAGTGGTGGCGGTAACATTGTTCGGCTATTACTACGTGGCGGCCGGTTGCGATATGGATAAAGAGGAAGCGATGGAGTATGACCAGCTGGTACGTAATAAACAATGGCAGGAGATTATAGAAAAGGCAGAAGAGAAGTCACCGGTTTCACCTTTCGGCGTGACCTGCCTGAATCTTGCTTTGGGAAAGACGGGACAGATGGGCGACCGTATGTTCGAGTTTTACCAGAACGGGACGGAAGGGCTGCTGCCGGAGTTTCAGCGTGATTTTACTTCTCCGTTGCCCACCAGTGAGGCATACTATCATTTGGGTATGGTCAATACGGCACAGCGTTTCACTTTTGAGGCGATGGAGGCCATACCTAACTTCAACAAGAGTGGCCGTTGCTTCAAGCGTCTGGCAGAGACGAACCTGATAAACGGGCAATACGAAGTGGCAGCCAAGTACCTGCGTTTGTTGAGGAAGACAATCTTCTACAGGGATTGGGCAGAGGATGCCATGACCTATCTGTATAATGAGGAAAAAATCAATGCCCACAAGGAGTGGGGTTGGTTAAGGCAGATACGCTATACGGAAGACTTCTTGTTCAGCAGCCAGGAAACGGACATCATGCTGGGGCTGCTTTACCAGCACAACCACCGGAACCGGATGGCATTTGAGTATATGCTGGCCTATGTCCTGCAGCAACGTGATTTGGAACGTTTCATGAAGTACTATCCGCTGGGTAAGCATGCCGGCTACGACCATATTCCCCGCAGCTATCAAGAGGCGTTGATATATGTATGGACACAGACGCACAAGAACTTCCAGGGTATGCCGTGGAGCATTTCGCCCCAAGTGGTGCGGGATGTAACGGAATTTGCGCGGATATATACCTCGCAGCAGAATGCCCGGCAGATGTTGGAGGCGCGTTTCGGCAGTACATACTGGAATTATTTGCTACTAAGAAAGTAAAATGAAAAAGATGAAGAATATAGCTGTTTGCATAATGGCTGCATGGTGGTTTGCCGCTTGCGGCAATCCGGTGACTTCCCCGGAAAGGGTGGATGAATGGCCGGATATCTATCCCGACTATATCGGTGTGACTATTCCTGCAACCATTGCTCCTATGAATTTCAATTGTATTGGTGGAGCGTACGAACGTGTGGATGTGACCGTGACCGGAGGAAAGTCCGGAGAGATGCACGTAAATGATAAAATAGTATCATTTCCGCAAGATGCATGGCAAGAGCTTTTGGAGGAGAACAAGGGTGATAGCCTTCTGTTTACGGTATGTATCCGGAAAGACGGCGAGTGGAAACAGTACCGCTCTTTTCCCATGTATGTCAGTCCGTATCCTATAGATTATGGGGTGGTATACCGCAAGCTGGCTCCCGGATATGAAGTTTATAGCAAGATGGGCATTTATGAGCGTGACCTTGCTTCGTTCGAGGAGCGTCCCTTGCTGGAGAATACCATGGTGCCGGGCATGTGCCTGAATTGTCATGCTTTCAACAAAACAAATCCGGACCATCTGAGCCTGCATATCCGTGGAAAGAACGGAGGGACCTTGATGCAGATAGACGGGAAGCGCGAAATGCTGGATACGAAAACGGATTCCACTCTCTCTGCGGGGGTGTACCCTTATTGGCATCCAAACGGCAAATATATTGCCTATTCTGTCAACAATACGCGCCAGTCTTTCCATGCGGTGAAGGATGAGCGTGTGGAAGTGCTCGACTTGGAATCGGATGTACTGGTCTATCATCCCGAGACACATGAATTACTGCTCTCTCCCTTGCTTCAGAAGAAGGAAGTCTTCGAAACCTTTCCAGTATTTTCACCGGACGGACGCAAACTGTATTTCTGTGCTGCGGAGGCCAAGCCGATACCGGCAGAATATAAGGAAATACGTTATAGCTTGTGTAGTATAGATTTCAATCCGGAAGACGGGACATTTGGCGAAACGATAGATACGCTGGTCAATGCGGCAGCTATGAAGAAAAGCATCTCCTTCCCGAGGCCCTCGTACGACGGCGAGTATATCATGTTTACTTTGTCGGATTACGGGAATTTCTCAATTTGGCATAAAGAAGCCGATTTATGGCTGTTGGATTTGAAGGATGGCGGTATGCGTCCCATAAAGGAGGTGAACAGCGATGATACGGAAAGTTTCCATAACTGGAGCAGTAACTCCCGATGGTTTGTGTTCAGTAGCCGCAGGGGAGATGGGCTTTATACCCGTCTGTATCTGGCAAGTATGGATGAGAATGGGGTGGTGGGCAAGCCTTTCCTGCTTCCTCAGGAAAATCCTTGGGAGTACTTACGACCGTCTGGTCTACCTCGTACAATGTTCCCGATTTTACAAGCGAACCGGTGAAGCTGGAACGCCGGAAAGTGGAACGGGGAATTGTCTCGCGGAAGCGCGTTCCGGTGAAAGTTAGATGATACGTTTTTTATATTCTGTTTTTTAATACAGTAAAGGGATAAAATTGTATCATTTTCTCTTGGTGCAATCCGCTATCTTTGTGCCAGGAATTAGTGTTACCAATAATAATACCAGATTGAAAAACATGGATATGAGAAAAGTAAAATTTGCTATGATGATGCTGGCGGTAAGTCTGTTGACCGCCTGCGGTTCTTCCAAGAAAGAACAGAGTGTGAATGAAGAGACGGCTGCTGCACGTACGCAGGAAACGGAGAACTTACTGGCTAACTTGAAAAAAATCCCTTCCAAAGGTATCATGCTCGGCCATCATGACGATACGGTATATGGTATCGGCTGGGAAGGTGAGGAAGGCCGTTCGGATGTGAAAAGCGTGTGTGGCGACTATCCGGCTGTCATCAGCTTTGATTTGGGAGAGCTGGAACTAGGGAATGCCGCCAATCTGGATAAGGTGCCCTTCGATAAAATCAGGAAAGAGATAATCAATCAGTATCAGCGGGGCGGCATGGTTTCGCTCAGTTGGCATGCGCGCAATCCCAAGACGGGCGGTGATGCCTGGGATGTATCGGATACGACGGTGGTGAAGTCCATCCTGCCCGGTGGCGAGAATCATCAGAAGTTTGCCGGCTGGTTGGGAGGAGTGGCCGATTTCCTTCATTCGCTGAAGACGGCAGACGGCGTGAAGATACCCGTACTTTTCCGTCCCTGGCACGAACACAGCGGCAGCTGGTTCTGGTGGGGTGAGAAGCTGTGTACCCCTGAGGAGTATAAGGCATTGTGGCACATGACAGTGGATACTCTGCAGGCCAAAGGAGTGGACAATGCACTTTATGCTTACTCTCCGGGCACGGAACCCAAGGACACGACGGAATATTTGAAGAAGTATCCGGGCGATGAGTTGATAGACGTTATCGGTTTCGATACCTATCAGTTCGATCGGGATGCCTATCTTGCCGGGATGGATAGGGCACTTTCCATTATCGACAGTATAGGGAAAGCACACAATAAGGTGATTGCTGTGACCGAAACCGGTTACGAAGGAATTCCCGATGCCAAATGGTGGACTGGTACTCTGCTGCCTGCGTTGGAGAAATATCCGCTTGCCTATGTGCTGGTGTGGCGCAATGCCCGTGAAAAGGTGACCCATTACTATGCCCCTATCCGGGACAGACATCTGCGGAGGATTTTGTGGAGTTTTATAACAATCCCAAGACGCTGTTTGCAGCTGATGTAAATCTGTATCAATAAACAAACAATCAATATAACAGACATGGAAGCTTTTAAAGAAAAGGTAGAGAGGCTCTTTCAGAAACACGAAGAGTTGATTACGAGAAAGAATGTGGCCGTGGAAGACGGCAATGGCATATTCACCCGCTATAAATATCCGGTAGTGACGGCTGCTCATACACCTGTATTCTGGCGGTATGATTTGGATGAGAAGTCCAACCCGTACCTGATGGAACGTATCGGTATGAATGCGACCATGAATTCGGGGGCCATTAAGTGGAATGGCAAGTATCTGATGGTGGTACGTGTAGAGGGCGCTGACCGTAAGTCGTTCTTTGCCGTAGCCGAGAGTCCCAACGGCATTGATAATTTCCGGTTCTGGGATTATCCCATCACCATGCCCGAAGACGCGATTCCGGCAACGAATGTATACGACATGCGCCTCACGCTCATGAGGACGCTGGATTTACGGTATCTTCTGCGCCGAACGCCACGACGACAATGCGCCTGCCGGTGATTTGTCCTCGGCTACGGCTACAGCTGCCATTGCCCGCACCAAGGATTTAAAGAACTGGGAACGCCTGCCCGACCTGAAGACCAAGAGCCAGCAACGCAACGTAGTGCTGCACCCGGAGTTTGTAGATGGCAAGTATGCCTCTATACCCGTCCGCAGGATGGCTTTATTGATGCCGGCAGCGGTGGTGGTATCGGCTGGGCGCTGGTGGACGACATAACCCATGCCGAGGTGAAGGAAGAGAAGATTATCGACCAGCGCTACTATCACACCATCAAGGAGGTGAAGAATGGTGAAGGTCCGCATCCCATCAAGACTCCGAAAGGCTGGTTGCATCTGGCTCATGGTGTCCGCGGTTGTGCCGCCGGATTGCGTTATGTGCTCTATATGTACATGACTTCCCTGGAAGACCCGACGAAACTGATTGCCACTCCCGGTGGGGCCTTTATGGTACCCGAGGGTGAGGAGCGTATAGGTGACGTAAGCAATGTACTTTTCACCAACGGCTGGATTGCCGACGAAGACGGAACAGTATTCATCTACTACGCTTCTTCCGACACGCGGATGCATGTGGCTACCTCTACCATTGATAAGCTGGTGGACTATTGCATGAATACGCCTGCTGACGGCTTGTCTTCATCAGCTTCGGTAGAAACGTTGAAGAAGCTGATAGACAAGAATTTGCAGATAATGAAATAATAAAAATACAACATACTATGGCAACACTAAAAGAGAAAATCGGTTATGGTTTCGGGGATATGTCTTCCTCTATGTTCTGGAAAATATTCTCCTATTACTTACCGTTCTTCTATTCGAATATTTTTGGCTTGAGCTTGGCTGATGCAGGATTGCTGATGCTGGTGACACGTATTTGGGATGCAGTGTCCGATCCGATGATGGGAGTCATTGCAGACCGTACTCATACGCGTTGGGGTAAATACCGTCCTTATTTGTTGTGGATTGCAGCTCCTTTTGCCATTGCCGGGATTTTACTTTTTACAACGCCCGACATGGGGACAACGGGTAAGCTGGTATGGGCTTATGTCACTTACATCTTGATGATGACGGTATATACGGCAATCAATGTACCATACGGGGCTATGTTGGGAGTAATGACTGATGATTCGAACACAAAAACGGTTTTCTCTTCTTACCGTATGTTTTTTGCATACGGAGGTAGTTTTATCGCTTTGGGAGCATGGGAGCCATTGTGTAATTGGTTTAAATCAATGGACTATAGCAATGCTTCCAGTTGGCAATATGCATGGTATGCATTGCCACGCTCTGCTTTTTGGGTTTTCTGTTTTGCTTTAGCATGACGCGCGAGCATGTCAAGAGTGTGGCGTCCGAATCCATCGGTAAGGATGTGAAGTCACTGGTGCGCAATTCGCCTTGGTGGATATTGAATGGTGCGGCGTTGTTGTCGAATTTCTTCAATACGGTACGCGGAGCTACTGCCGCCTACTTCTTCAAGGACTATATCAGTGCCAATGCATTCCTCGATTTCGGGGTGTTCAATCTGGTATTGTATGCCGGCTTGTTCCTGATGGTGGGTGAAGTGTGTAATATGATTGGTGTGGCGCTGGCTGTGCCTCTGTCCATGAAGTTTGGAAAGAAGTCCACTTATATCATTTCGCTCGTGTGCCTGGTAGTGTTCAGTGTGCTCTTCTTCTTTGTGCCGAATGACGGGCTGGGATGGTGGCTGATGATGATTTTCCAGGTGCTTATCTCCATCTGCACCGGTATCGTATCTCCGTTGATTTGGAGCATGTATGCGGATGTGGCGGACTATGCCGAGCAAAAGGATGGCACATCCTCTACAGGGCTGATATTCTCTTCCGGTTCTATGGCGCAGAAGTTTGGCGGTGCATTTGCAGGCTGGGCAGTAATGGCACTGTTCGGCATTCTTCGGTTACAATACCGCAGAGAATGCCGTGCAGACTCCCGAGGCGCTGGATGGCTTGAAGTATCTGATGAGCTTTATTCCTGCTGCGATAGCCGCACTTTCCATCGTTGTCGTATTCATCTATCCATTGAATAAGACGCGTATGGCAGCCATCAATGCAGACCTGAAAGAGCGCCGTGAGAACCTTTAGCAGAATAACTCATAACTTATAACTCATAACTCAAAAACTTGTGGATATCAAGAAGATGAAACAGGAGATGGAGGAGGAGCTGGTTTCCAATATCCTCCCCTTCTGGATAAATAGAATGACGGATGAAGTGAACGGCGGTTTCTACGGCCGTATCACGGGCCGGGAGGAGGTGAAGCCCGAAGCAGAAAAGGGAGCCATCCTGAACGCCCGCATCTTGTGGACCTTCTCGGCTGCATACCGCTTGCTGAAGAGGCCGGAGTATCTGGAAACGGCTACGCGTGCCAAACGCACTCTTATCGACCGCTTCTATGACAATGAATTTGGTGGAGTTTACTGGTCTCTCGACTATAAAGGCAATCCGCTCGATACCAAGAAGCAGATTTATGCTTTGGGGTTCGCCATCTACGGGCTGAGTGAATATGCTCGTGCCACGGGCGATGATGAAGCGCTGGCATATGCCATCCGCTTGTTCGAGACCATCGAAGAGCATAGCTTCGACCCCGTGAAAAACGGTTATTGCGAAGCCTTGACCCGCGAATGGGGAGAAATAGCCGACATGCGCCTCAGCGCCAAGGATGAGAACGAGCGCAAGACGATGAATACCCATCTGCATATTCTGGAACCTTATACCAATCTTTTCCGCGTGTGGAAGGATACCCGTCTGGAGAGGCAACTGCGCAATTTGATAGGCCTTTTCACGGAACGGATTCTGAATATCAAGACCGGTCATCTGGAATTGTTCTTCAATGATGATTGGGTTAGTAAATACCGCATTGTCTCCTATGGGCACGACATCGAAGCCTCCTGGTTGATACACGAGGCTGCCCTTGTTCTGGGCGATAAGGACCTCCTGGAGAAAGTGGAACCACTTGTAGAATACATCGCTGCCGCTGCCGATGAAGGATTGACGCCCGACGGCAGCATGATATACGAGACTTTTCTGGATAAGGGAAAGACCGATACCGACCGCCACTGGTGGGTGCAGGCCGAGAACGTAGTGGGGCATGTCAACCTCTACCAGCACTTTGATGACGAAGTGGCCATGCAGAAGGCTCTACGATGCTGGGATTTCATCAAGCAGCATCTGGTAGACTACAAGTACGGAGAATGGCATTGGAGCGTGCGTGCCGACGGCACGGTGAACACCGATGATGACAAGGCGGGATTCTGGAAATGTCCGTATCACAACGGACGTATGTGCATGGAAATTATTGAACGTTTTTCATAGGTTTTCTATCATAAGAAGATGAATAGATTGATGTTTTTGGGGATTCTTGTCTGGATGGGGATTGCGCTGCACGCGCAATCTCTTTATCCGGACTTCAGCAAGCTGAACTTCGGGTGCGATGGAAACAGCATTACTGCAGGCGAACAATGGTCTAAGACTGTAGTGGATAAACTCGGATTCGCTACACATCACAACGTGGCGGTCGGTTCTGCCACATGGGCATGCCATCCCGATACTCAGGATTATGGCAGCGAAGCTTTTGCCGGCATCTCCGGCGGTTGGCAGGCTACGGAGGATAAGCATGAGTTACAGATGCGGCACAACAACGTGTCAAAGGTGCATATCCAGAAGTTCATAGCCGAAGTGGAAAGTGGCGCTTACCCTGCGCCCGATGTCTTTGTGTTCTCTATGGGAACGAATGACCGTAACTTGGGTAGTGCCGAAGAGGCCCTTAAAGGGAAGACGCTCGATGAAGTAGATGTCAACACCATGGCGGGCGGTGCCCGTTGGTCCATTCAGACCATTCTGGAGCATTATCCCCAATGCCGCGTATTCGTGTGCACGCCGATTCAGACCGGCAACCCCGAACACAATGCACTGAATCTGCAGAAGATTGCCATCTTGCGTGAGTTGTGCCGGGCGCTTTCCGTGCAGCTGATAGACTGTTACTCCAATTGTGGTATCACCGAAAAGTTTGAGCAGCCTTCCGGTAGCGGGCGCTATCTGCGCGACGGGTTGCATCCCGACAAACCGGGGCAGGAGCTGATGGGCCGTTACATCGCGAAGGAGATACGGAACCATTTCTTTTAGTTCCGTTCTGCATATTCCGGTTGGAATAACTTATCATTTAGGGCTTGTAAAGCCCTTTTTTTGTCTGTATTCTTAATGACGAATGCCACGTCATTATTGCTGCTGCCATATGAAATCATCCGTAGGGGGATGTCCTTTAGCGCCTCCATAATCTTTGCCTCAACCCGGCATATTCCCATTGCATGTTGCCCACCACGGAGACGATGGTCATGCGGTCTTCTACCAATACATGGGCATATTGGCGTAGTTCGGAGATGATATTCGATAAACGAGTGCAGTCGTCTATAGCCACAGATACGTCCAGATTGGAGGATACCAGCAGGCAGAGGGGGGTACGGTACTTGGCAAAAATGTCGAAAATCTTGCTGATGAACAGATAGGGACACAGATTATGGTTCGATTCGAACTTTATGTATATGATATGGTCCTTGGCGGCTATGGCTTGATGATATTGTCGTCCTGCAGGTTGGAAATCAACGTGCCTTCTGCCGACGGTTCCATAGAGTTAAGCCCGGACGGAATATTCCTTAGGCGTGCCGGGGCGATACAGAAGGGATGCAGTATCTTGGCACCATAGAAGGCCAGTTGTTCGGCTTCGTTGAAGCTGAGGCGTTTCACGGGGCGGGTACCTGACACCTCGCGCGGATCATTGTTGTGCATGCCATCTATGTCCGTCCATATTTGTATCTCGTCTGCTTGGAGGGCGGTGCCAATGAGGGAAGCGGTGTAATCACTGCCGCCGCGTTTCAGGTTGTCTGTTTCGTTATAGGCATTCTTGCAGATGAAACCCTGAGTGATGAAGAGATTGATGCCGGGATGGCAGGCAAGCTGCTCTCGGAGTTTCTGTTCTATATATTCCAAGTCGGGTTCGTTGTCGGGGCCGATACGCATGAAGTCGAATGCACAAAGCAGTACATTGGGAACTTTCAGCTCGCGCAGGTAGAAGTGCATTAGGGCGGTACTGATAAGTTCGCCTTGTGCCAGCACTTCCTTCTCTTCGACAGAGGTGAAGAATGTCTTTGGTTAAATTTCCATAGTTGCTGGAAGCGGTCGAGGATATAATCTATTGCTTCCCGTTTCAGTTTCTCGTCGGTCAGCAACCCATTGGCAAATTCGATGAATTGGAATTCCAGCCGGGTGATACGGTCGTGAGCTTGTTCTATTTCACGGTTGAACAAGTTGGCGGCAATCTCCTCCAGATGGTTGGTGGTGCCTGCAGTGGCAGACAGTACCACAATCTTGGGTGTTGCATCTTTAATGAGTGTTGCTACATGTTTCATTCTCTCTACGGTGCCGACGGAAGTTCCGCCGAATTTACAAACTTTCATTTCTTGTTTCTTTTTTAACAGTTTCATAATTGCATTCATCCGGATGTTCTTCCTTCCGGCTTTTCATTTCAGGTGGCCTCTTTCCAAAATGGAAGGGGGAGGCATGAGGGGCTTTCACTGGGACTAGGCCTGCATAATGCCGCTGTGGCATTGCTGTGGTGGGATATTCATATCCCGGTTGGTGGCAGGCTCTTGCCCCTTCACCTATAAAAGTTCAAAAGATATGCCGTTGGTATTTGGGAAAAGCTTATATTTGCACACCCTGTTTTTTACCGTTATCAGTTTAAAAACTTATCGAATAGATATGAGTAAGATTCTAATCATTGATGATGAGGTACAAATCCGTACCCTTCTGACACGGATGATGGAGTTGGAGGGATATGACGTCTGTCAGGCTGGTGATTGCAGGGCTGCCCTGAAGCAACTGGAACTCCAAAATCCCGATGTAGTTTTGTGTGATGTGTTTCTGCCCGATGGAAATGGGGTAGACCTGGTGTTGGCTATCAAGAAGCGGCACCCAATGTGGAAGTTATTCTGCTGACAGCGCACGGCAATATTCCCGATGGGGTGCAGGCCATCAAGAACGGTGCTTTCGACTACATCACCAAGGGAGACGATAATAACAAGATTATTCCTCTGATAAGCCCGTGCTGTAGAGAAAGCGCGTATGAATGTGCGGTTGGAAAAACTGGAGAAGAAGGTGGGACAGACGTACTCTTTTGATTCTATCCTGGGAGAATCCAAAGTCCTGAAGGATGCTGTTTCATTAGCTCAGAAGGTGTCAGGGACTGATGTTCCTGTACTGTTGACTGGAGAAACGGGCACGGGTAAGGAGGTATTTGCCCAGGCCATCCATTACAGTAGTAAGCGTGCACGGCAGAATTTTGTAGCGGTTAACTGTTCTTCGTTCAGCAAGGAGTTGCTGGAAAGTGAAATGTTCGGTCATAAAGCCGGTTCGTTTACCGGCGCATTGAAGGATAAGAAGGGACTGTTCGAGGAAGCGAATAATGGGACTATTTTTTGGATGAAATCGGTGAGATGGCGTTTGAACTGCAAGCCAAGTTGCTGCGTATTCTTGAAACCGGTGAGTATATTAAGATAGGTGATACGAAACTACCCGTGTCAATGTCCGCATCATTGCCGCTACGAACCGCAACTTGTCCCAGGAGATTGTTGCCGGACGTTTCCGCGAGGATTTGTTTTATAGATTAAGCGTATTTCAGATACATCTGCCGCCATTGCGCGAACGTGCAGGTGATATCCGGCTGTTGGCGAAGGCTTTTATAAAGAGTTTTGCGGAACAGCTGGCGCGTCCGGTGGTTGAAATAGCTCCCGCATTTCTTGAAGCATTGGACTCCCAACCGTGGAAGGGAAATATTCGTGAATTACGTAACGTGATAGAACGCAGTATGATTGTTTGCGAGAGCGGATATCTGGACATTGCTGATTTGCCGTTTGATATTCAGAATGCCCATTATGAACACTCCAATGATTCAAGTCCCGGCAGTTTTGAACTTTCAGCTATGGAACGCCGGCACATTGCCCGTGTACTGGAGTATACAAAGGGGAATAAGACAGAAGCAGCCCGGTTATTGAAAATAGGTTTGACGACGTTGTATCGGAAGATTGAGGAATACAAGATCTCAGATCTATAATAGGGGGCTCAGTATACGACTGAGGTACCTTCGATATAGGACCGTGGCAAGATTATTCTTGAAACAGGCTTAGAAGCAGAAAGTGCCTATGGGCTAAAACATATCAAAACAGGTTGCACCTTTTCATTTTGAAAGGGTGCAACCTGTTTCTTTTTATACTTGTTTAGTATGTATTCTGTTGATAATTAATGGTGTATGGTATATGCGCTCTTTTTGGTACATATTTGGCACATTCCTGGCAGACAAAAATATGTAGTAACATTTTAAAAGGTAAAAACATGGGAATAACAGTATCATTTATTTTTTGCCTATTGAGCGGTTTGTTCGCCTTTTGGCTTTTCTGGAAATGTGTAGATTGGTTTGAGAAGATTTAAAAGAGAGAATTATGTACACAGCTTTATTTGTATTAGGTATTGTAATGTTCGGGTATCTGACTTATGTGCTGATAAGACCCGAAAAGTTTTAATGAATGGAGAGTGGAGAAATGAACACTGAAATTTTAGGTGTAGCCTTGCAGATTGTTCTGCTGATTGTGATATCCTATCCTCTGGGAAAGTATATTGCCAAGGTTTACAAAGGCGAAAGACATGGTCGGATTTCATGAAGCCGGTCGAGAGATTGATTTATAAAGTGGCCGGAGTCAATCCGGAGGAAGAGATGAACTGGAAACAGTTCTTGAAAGCCCTGCTGATTCTGAATGCCTTTTGGTTTGTATGGGGCATGGTGCTACTCTGTACACAGCAGTGGTTGCCGTTAAATCCGGATGGAAACGCTAACCAGACACCGGATCTGGCATTCAAT
>ENA-OQDW01000585-OQDW01000585.1-human-gut-metagenome-genome-assembly--contig:-NODE-585-length-14811-cov-2.534664_pt1 | contig 14811 bp, 16 predicted proteins | sample MGYA00242784_ERZ504613 | MGnify/ENA primary metagenome ERZ504613 (study PRJEB26092, sample SAMD00036330) | human gut metagenome | host: Homo sapiens | study: EMG produced TPA metagenomics assembly of... | reverse complement strand
ATCCCCCTGTATAAGGCAGGTTACCCACGCGTTACTCACCCGTCCGCCACTAGAATTAAATTAAATCGACCGAAGTTTCAATAAAGTAATTCCCGTTCGACTTGCATGTGTTAAGCACGCCGCCAGCTTCATCCTGAGCCAGGATCAAACTCTCTGATAAAATGTTTGATTCACTCAAGATAACAACTAGCTATCTCTCGTTTTACTGTTTTTGGTTTTTCAAACCGTTCTTAAAAATGTAAAGAATTTTCGAGAATCGTATGTGTTTCACTGTTTAGTTATCAAGGTTGTCTGTCTTGCGACAGCTTTGCCATTTTAACATGTTGTCTTCTGTTTGTCAAGAACTTTTTTAATAAGTTTTTTCAAACTTCTTCAACATTTGTTCTTTTCAAAAGCTTTTCGAGTTTATCATAACTCTTTTGCTTTGTCAAGAACTTTTTTTACTTTCTTTTCTCAAGAAAGAACGGAGAAGGAGGGATTTGAACCCTCGCGCCGCTATTAACGACCTACTCCCTTTCCAGGGGAGCCCCTTCGGCCAGCTTGGGTACTTCTCCAAATTGCCCTAGATTCGTCGTTTCACAGAAACGACTTTCTTCACACTCTCGTGTCTTTATTTAGTTCTCTTCGTTTTCACCGAAGAACCTTGTGCATTATATCGCACTTTTTATTTGTTTGTCAAGTACTTTTTTCAAAACTTTTTAAGTAACTTGGCAAGCGGAGAGAGTGGGATTCGAACCCACGCGCCCTTGCGGACAAACGGTTTTCAAGACCGCCTCGTTATGACCACTTCGATATCTCTCCATATGTTGTTGACTGCGTTCGTTGTGTTCTCACCGCCGACGCAAGTGATATTCTAGCATCAATACCCGCATCTGTCAACAACTTTTTTACATTTTTTTCAATTTTTATTTTTATCTTCCCAGATTTCCCATAAAACCCGCTAAAATACGGCATTTTTCAATCACAAAACATTCTTTAATGTTTCAAAAATGCTTCCGCGATATCAAGATCCTCCGGTGTTGTGATCTTAATATTCTGATAAGATCCCTCTGCCAGAGCAACCTTTGCCCCTGTCTCCTGCTCTACTACCATGGCATCATCTGTAATTTTGCTCATATCTTTCTGACGAATGCTGTCATGAGCCTCACGTATCAGTGAATACGAAAAAATCTGCGGGGTCTGAATTGTCCACACACACTTTCTGTTTGGAGTTTCTTTTACATATCCCTCTTCATCAGACAGTTTGACTGTATCTTTAGAAGGCATACCAATCACACATGCACCTGTTTCCTTCACTTTCTGCAGACCACGTTTAAGAATTTCTTCTGTCACAAAAGGTCTTGCACCGTCATGGATCAATACATATTCACAGTCTCTGCATTCACAAAGACCTGCATAGACAGAATCATAGCGTTCTTTTCCTCCCGGGATTACTGCCGATACCTTTGTAAATCCATATTTTTGCACGATTTCTTCTTTACAGTAGGAGATAGATTCCTCTCCTGTCACAAGAATAATATCCTGAATCAGCGGACTTTCCTGAAAACAGCGCAGGGAATAATACAGAACCGGGTATCCCTGTATCTCCAGGAACTGCTTCTGTACTTTACTGTGCATTCTTTTTCCCTGCCCTGCTGCCAGAACAATGGCCGTATTTCTTTCTGACATCTCAACGCTCTCCCAGTTTAAGATTCGGCACAGCATTCAGATCCCAGCCATGACGTGTACCTTTAATATATTCATAATAAGCAGCTACTCCGATCATTGCTGCATTGTCTGTACAGAAGATCGGTGACGGCCGATAAAAACTGTAATTATTTTTCTTACATGCTTCTTCCATTGCCGCTCTTAACGTTCCATTCGAAGCCACTCCACCTGCAATTGCAATCTTAGTCATCCCATAATCTTTGGCTGCAAGCATTGTATGCTCCACCAGCACATCAACTACCGCTTTCTGGAAAGATGCTGCCAGATCTGCTCTGTTTATCTCTTCTCCGGTCATCTGCGCATGATTAATATAATTCAACACTGCTGATTTTACACCACTGAAGCTGAAATCGTACGGACAATCTCCAATTTTAGCTTTTGGAAACTCAATTGCATTGGGATTTCCCTCTTTAGAGAGCTTGTCTACCTTTGGTCCTCCCGGATATCCCAGTCCGATAGCTCTTGCAACTTTGTCAAAAGCTTCGCCTGCAGCATCATCACGGGTACGTCCCAGGATTTCAAATTCTCCATAATCCTTAACGATCACAAGGTGTGTATGTCCTCCTGACACGATCAGACATAAAAATGGAGGTTCAAGATCCGGATGTTCAATATAATTTGCTGACACATGGCCCTCAATATGGTGGACCCCTACCAGTGGAAGCTTCTTTGCATAAGCAATTGCCTTCGCCTCAGCAACGCCCACAAGAAGTGCACCTACAAGTCCCGGACCATAAGTGACACCAATTGCATCCAAATCATCAAGAGTTACATCTGCATCTGCCAGTGCCTGTTCAATTACCTGGTTAATCTTTTCAATATGTTTACGGGAAGCAATTTCCGGAACTACCCCACCGTATAAAGTATGAAGAGCGATCTGTGAAGAGATCACATTTGACAGAATAGTTCTTCCGTTTTTGACAACAGAAGCTGCAGTCTCATCACAGGAACTCTCAATTGCAAGAATTAATGTATCTTTCATTTTCTGTTCCTCATATATCCGACGGATAAGTCATCCGTTTTACTACTTGTTCATAATCAGTTTCAGTGACATATTATTCCTCAAAATTCAATTCCAGACTCTTTCCGTCTTTTCCCGGATATGCATTTGGAAAAATTTCACGAACTTTATCCATAAACTCATCCGGTCTGACCAGAGACGGACTGTAATGTGTCAGCCACATCTCCTTTACCCGGGCATCACGGGCCAAAACCGCCGCCTCGCGGAAAGTCATATGCTTGTATCCGCGTGCTTTGTCTGCTTTGTCATCTTCTCCGTACATTCCTTCACAGATAAACAGATCCGATTCCTTTGCATTTCGCAGGATAGATTCTGTTGGTCTGGTATCTGTTGTATAAGTAAGCCTGATTCCTTTTCTCGCAGGTCCAAGTACCATCTCCGGTGTATAGGTAATACCGTCTGCTTCGATGGTCTGCCCTTTCTGGAGCGGATTCCAGTATTTCAGTGGAATATCCTGCTCTTTCGCTCTCTCAGCCGAGAATTTCCCCTGGCGGAGAATCTCAAGGGTATAGCCATAACAGAGTACATTATGGTTCACTTTAAAAGCCGTAATACGATAGCCATTTAATTCAATGACCTGTTCCGGCTGTGTAATCTCAATAAATTTAATTTCAAACGGAAGCTCCGGTGCAATGACGCGAAGTGCATTGACCACTCTCTCCAGACCTTTGGGACCTACCAGAGTCAATGGTTCTGTGCGGTCTGCATTTCCCATAGTAAGAAGAAGTCCCGGAAGCCCGCTGATATGATCTCCATGATAATGAGTAAAACAAATCACATCAATAGGTTTAAAGCTCCACCCCTTCTCCTTAATTGCTACCTGAGTACCTTCACCACAGTCAATGAGCAGACTGCTCCCGTTATATCTTGTCATAAGCGCAGTCAACCATCTGCGCGGCAGAGGCATCATTCCACCGGTTCCAACTAAACATACATCTAACATATATTCCCTCTATTTTCCAGCTTCCGGCAATTCCCTTAAAAGGTGTATGATCCGGCTGCTGATTTTTCTGCTTTCATTTCTTTTTCATTCGGGATGTCTGGTCATAAGCAGCGCATCCTCCACAGGATCACTGTAATATGCCTTACGTATTCCATCTCCGGTAAATCCCATACGTTCATAGAGACGAATTGCAGTCTCATTTCCCACACGTACTTCCAGATGGATTGTCGTAACCTCCCTCTCTGCTGCAAGGCGGATCAGGCTCTGCATCAGAAAAGCGCCAATTCCTTCTTTTTGTCTGTCCCTGCGCACAGCCACATTGGTAATATCTCCCTCATCCAGAACCATAAGAAGACCGCAGTAACCCAGAATCTTTTCTTTCTCTTCCACCACCAGAAACATGGCATCATCCCTGGTCAGAAAAGTAAAAAAACCTTCTTTTGTCCATGGCACATGAAAAAGATCCTGCTCAATCTCCATTACCTGATCCAGGTCATCCACAAGCATTTCCCGCAGGATCATATTTTTGTACCTGCCGGTTTCTGCTCTTTTTCTCTCTCTGCACGCTCACGCTCTGCCTGGGAAACGCGGAGATATTCCGGGATATGTTCCATAGCAGTCTCTGTGCGTCCTTCTTTATAATAAATACTGCCAAGAGCTGCCACTGCCGCTGCTCTCTGTTTATTTACATGAGCCGGTGCAAAAGAATACGGAACCTGCAGTTTCTCTGCGATCAGTTCACGAAATACAGGTACACCGTCTCCCAAAAATGTAACCATCTCTCCTCTCTGATTCAGTTCTTCCAGCAGTTCCTCGATCGGTGCTGCCCACTGTTCTTTCAAAGTCATAAGCTGATGCTCTTCAAATCTGTAAATTCCTGTATATACCTGCTTTCTTCTGGCATCCATGATCGGACAGATCAATCCCTGTGCATCATAAAGATTATATGCCAGTGCATCTACTGTCGGTACTGCTACCAATGGTTTCTTCAGGCAAGTCCCAGCCTTTGGCTGTTGCCGAGCCGATACGGAGTCCTGTAAAGGATCCCGGTCCCGCTGCCACTGCAATAGCATCTACGGATTCCAGTTCCAGTTCCGTCATCTTCACAATCTCATCTAACATCGGAAGCAAAGTCTGAGAATGTGTTTTCTTATAATTTACAGTATACTCAGCCAGTAATGTATCATCTTCCACAACTGCTACAGATGCAACAATTCCTGAGCTGTCCAAAGCTAAAATTTTCATTTCTACCTCCTAACTGTTCTCCGGACCAATCACTGTAATCCTTCTATAATCAAAGCCTTTCTCCAGATCTTTCTCTATGGTTACTTTGATCAGCTTTTCCGGAAGGATTTCTTCAATCAGATCAGCCCATTCGATCAGACAGATTCCCTGTCCGAAGAAATAATCGTCATATCCGATTTCTTCCATTTCCTCAATGTCACCGATACGGTAAACATCAAAATGATATAAAGGAAGACGTCCGCTTTCGTATTCCTGAATGATCGTGAATGTCGGGCTGCAGATAGGCTCTGTGATTCCAAGCCCTGCCGCAACTCCCTGGTAAATACGGTTTTTCCAACTCCAAGATCACCTGTCAGAGTATAAATCTGACCCGGTTTCGCATTCTCTCCGATCTTCTTTCCCACCTCAAATGTTTCCTGTGGTGTTTTTGTCTCTATAATCATCTTTTCCACCTTTTTCTTGCAGAATTGTTCTTTGCATATTATAATAGAGCGAACAGCGAAATACAATACTTTTTGAAAAGGAGACTTGAAACTATGGCAAATCCGATAGTTACAATTACCATGGATAATGGCGATGTGATGAAAGCAGAATTATATCCTGAGATTGCACCGAATACAGTTAATAACTTTATCAGTCTTGTAAAAAAAGGCTTCTATGACGGACTTATTTTCCATCGTGTGATCAACGGTTTCATGATCCAGGGAGGATGCCCGGACGGAACAGGTATGGGCGGTCCGGGATACAGCATTAAGGGTGAATTCACTCAGAACAGATTTAAAAATGATCTGAAACATACTGCAGGTGTTCTTTCCATGGCACGCGCCATGCATCCAAACTCAGCAGGAAGCCAGTTCTTTATCATGCACAAAGATGCTCCGCATCTTGACGGTGCTTATGCTGCATTCGGCAAGATCACTGAAGGAATGGATGTTGTAAACCGTATTGCAGAAGAAGATACCGATTACAGCGACCGTCCGCTTGACGAGCAGAAAATCAAATCCATGACAGTAGAAACTTTCGGTGTTGATTATCCGGAACCGGAGAAATGCTGATTCGCTGACTGTTTATGCCCCATGCAGTTTTCAGGCTGCATGGGGCATATTTTATCAGTCCGTAAATACTTTCACTTCACCGTCAATCACTGAATAGTAAAGATCTTTCTCTTTCTTCATCTTCGCTTTTCCATTTGTTCCCTCGGTGATTGCTTTTTCTACAAATGCAATCTGATCCGCCGGAACCAGCAAATGCAGAACTACCCTGTCAGTGTATTCAGAATCAAGGATCGGTAATTTCTGTTCTCCGGCAATATACTGGATCTTGCCTATCCCGGTATAATCCGTAACTACTTCCATAGAAATTCCGTAGGTTTTCTCAATCACTGTGCTGGCGGCAAGACCTTCCTGCAGACTCCTGGAATATGCTCTGACAAGACCTCCTGTTCCAAGAAGTATCCCTCCAAAATATCTGGTAACTACTGCTGCCACATTATAAATATCTTCCCCCAGGATTACATCCAGCATTGGTCTTCCCGCAGTGCCTGACGGCTCACCATCGTCACTGCATCTGTATATTCCCTGTTCTTTCCCACCGAATATACATAGCAGTTATGTCTGGCATCCCAATATTTCTTCTTCATTTCCTCTATAAAGGCCAGTGCCTCCTCTTCGGTCTGTACAGGACGCACTGTAGCAATAAATCTGGATTTCTTTTCCACGATCTCGCCTTCCCCGCCCTCGTAAACTGTCTTATATTTCTCAAGCATGTCTCATACTCCTCTTTCCGTTCTCTTATTGACTCAGTGTACCATGAATTACAAAAATGTGCCAGCACAGTGTATACTAATCCTGTAAAAAAACACAATAACCATTAAAAAGATCCAAAAGCAATTGTGAATTTTTATTTTTCTGCTTTATTTACTTATTCTTATTTGATATAATAGAACGGATTATAAAGGAGGTTTAACATGAACTACGGTAAAAAGTCGACTGCAAAGAAACGGACGGCACTGATTTCCCGTTCTTCCATGATGGGAAAGCGCGCCAGAGTTTCTTTCATCAGAGTCCTGTTCGTATCACTGATAGCACTCTGCATCGCAGTAACCTGTCTGGGTGTGGGGTCATTCAGGGGTGTAATTGATACTGCTCCTGATGTTGATGATATTGATATTATGCCACTGGGCTATGCAACCTTTCTCTACGATGATGCAGGGAATCAGATCCGTAAACTGGCTGCTCCGGATTCCAACCGACTGCCTGTCACTCTCGATCAGATACCTGTTGATCTGCAGCATGCAGTTGTCGCAATTGAGGATGAACGTTTCTATGAACATAACGGTATTGACGTAAAAGGTATTCTTCGTGCCGGAATGAAAGCTCTCACTACCGGAGATTTCTCAGAAGGTGCCAGTACGATCACACAGCAGCTTCTTAAGAATAACGTATTTACCAACTGGACCAGTGAATCTACTCAGCTGGAAAGATTTACGCGAAAAATCCAGGAACAGTACCTTGCTGTCCAGGTTGAGAAAAAAACTGATAAAGACACCATTCTTGAGAATTACCTGAACACAATTAACCTGGGTGCCGGTTCCTACGGTGTACAGGCTGCCGCACGACAGTATTTTGACAAGGATGTATGGGATCTGAATCTTTCTGAATGTGCAACTCTGGCAGGTATCACACAGAACCCGACGAAATTTAACCCGATCATCAACCTGACAGCAACAGGAAGAGACGCAAGGAAGTTCTCCAGCATATGCTGGATCAGAACTATATTACTCAGGATCAGTATGATGAAGCTCTTGCAGATGATGTTTATTCCCGTATCCAGGCCGCTCAGGAAAAGAACTCCAGCACTGAGAATACTGTTTACACATATTTTGAAGATGAACTGACAGATCAGATCATCAACGACCTGATGAATATCAAAGGTTACACCAAAAAACAGGCAACCAATCTTCTCTACAGCGGCGGACTTAAAGTATATACAACACAGGATTCCAAGATCCAGAATATCCTGGATGAGGAATATGCAGATCCTTCCAATTATCCGGACACTGTCCAGTATGAACTTGACTATGCCCTGACGGTTACCGATCCTGATGGAAATCAGGTAAACTACAGTAAGGAAATGTTGCAGCTTTATTTTCAGAATGAGGATCCCGATTTCGATCTTCTGTTCGATTCCCCGGAAGATGGACAGACTTATGTAGACAAATATAAGGCAAGCATACTCGCCAACGGAAGTAAAGTTCTTGCAGAGCGTGTCAATTTCGCACCTCAGCCACAGTCTTCCATGAGTGTGATCGACCAGCATACCGGCTATGTAAAAGCTCTGATCGGTGGTCGTGGAGAGAAAACGGCAAGTCTTACACTGAACCGGGCAACGGACACTACCAGACAGCCTGGTTCTACCTTTAAGATCGTATCCACTTATGCACCTGCTTTAAATGAAAAAGGCATGACTCTTGCAACAACATTTGAAGACGAACCTTATGAATATCCGGATGGTTCCCCTGTAAACAACGCAACCCGTTCTTACAACGGAACAACCACGATCCGTACTGCGATCCAGAATTCCATTAACGTTGTAGCCGTCAAGTGTCTGGAAAAAGTAACTCCTGAGCTTGGATTGAAATATCTGGACAACTTTGGTTTTACAACCCTTGCTCATGGAACAGAGGCTGACAAAGATGCCAATGGTAATGTATGGAGCGATGCAAACCTTGCCACTGCGCTTGGCGGCATCACCCGCGGTGTCACAAATGTTGAACTGTGTGCATCCTATGCAGCCATCGCAAATAACGGAAATTATATCAAGCCAATTTATTACACAAAAATTCTGGATCACAACGGAAACGTCCTGATCGAGAATACTGCTGCCGAACGTTCCGTAATCAAAGAAAGTACTGCTTTTCTTCTCACCAGTGCAATGGAGGATGTTGTAAAACAGGGTACAGGTACAGCCTGCCAGCTTGACAATATGCCTGTTGCCGGAAAAACAGGTACAACCGAAGCCTATAACGACTTGTGGTTTGTGGGTTATACACCATATTATACATGCGCAGTATGGTCCGGTTATGACAACAATGAGAAATTACCTGATTATGCGCGTAACTTCCACAAAGCTTTATGGAAAAAGGTTATGACTCGTATCCATGAGGGACTTCCTTCCAAAGAATTCGAGAAGCCTGCAAGTGTAGAAAAGTTAAGTGTCTGCGAGGAAACCGGACTTCTTCCAAGAGCCGGCTGTCCGGTGATCACTGAATACTTTGACGTAGGTACCATGCCTACTGAATACTGTGACCAGCATTTCTATGACAGTGATGATTATGATTATGACTATAATTATGATACAGATTCCTCTGATCAGACTGATAACACCACTGACACTGATAACAGCGAAAACTCTGATAATGGAGATACCGACAACAGTGGTGACAGTAACAATACTGATGACAACGGTAACAGCGGTGACGATGGTACTGATAATACCGGCGGAAGCGATGACAACGGTAACGGTAACGAAGATGATTCCTCTTATCAGGTCGACTATTATTAATGCAAAAATACCGGTACAGGAGCACCTCCGAATGATGTTCCTGTACTGCAAAAAATCCACAGTCCTGTCAACTCAGGACCGTGGATTTTTATATATTTTCAAAATTGATTCTCAGATATTATACTTCTTTAATAACCATACGCGCAGATCCGTAAATACCTGCATCATTTCCGAGAGTTGCAAGAATGATCGGTGTTTTCTTGCATGCTGTAAAAGCATATTTCTCATAGTATTTCTGAATACAGTCGATCAATGGCTGTCCGGCTTTGGAAACACCACCGCCGATAACGATGGCTTCCGGATCTGTCACACATGCAAACATGGCAAGTGTTCCGCCAAGCATTTCTCCTACCTGTGCCATAATATCGCAGGCTACTTTGTCGCCCTCTTTAAAAGCATCCAGAACATTCTTTGCTGAAAGTTTTGTAAATTTGCGAAGAACAGTCTGCTCATCTGTAGCAGCCAGAGTTCTCTGTGCCACGCGAACGATACCTGTTGCAGACGCATACTGCTCCAGACATCCACAGTTACCACAGTTGCAGCTTCCTTTTCTTCATGGTCAACTGCTGCATGACCGATTTCTCCACCTGCACCATGAGCACCGCCAACAATCTTTCCATCAACGATGATTCCACCGCCGACACCTGTTCCAAGAGTTACAAGAATAACGTTCTTAGCTCCTGCTGCTGCGCCTTTCCATGCTTCGCCAAGTGCTGCTACATTGGCATCGTTTCCTGCTTTGGACGGAAGTCCTGTCAGTTCTGTCAGTTCCTTAGTAACTTCTTTAAAGCCCCAGAAAAGGTTTACCGCACATGGCACTTCCCCTCTCTCATTAACAGGTCCCGGTACCCCGATTCCCACACCGTCGATTTCTTCTTTATCCAGCTTACGCTCTGCGATCTTGTCAAGGATTGTCTTTGCAATATCCGGCAGGATTGCTTCTCCACTGTTCTCCTTACGTGTAGGAATTTCCCATTTCTCAACTAAGACTCCGTCTGTCTGAAAGAGTCCACATTTTACAGATGTACCACCAACGTCAATTCCAAAACAATACTTTCCCATAATATCTGATATCCTCCAAATTACTTTAAATTATTTTTCTTCACGTTTCTTTGCAAGGTTTGCCTGAACACGTTTGTACAGCTCTTCCGCTGCATTGTATCCCATCTTCTTCTGTCTGTGGTTAACTGCCGCAGATTCAACGATAATAGCCAGATTACGTCCCGGACGGATAGGCAGAGAATGGCATACAATCTTATTTCCAAGATACTCTGTATATTCCTCATGCAGGCCGAGACGGTCATATTCTTTGTCTCTGTCCCACTCTTCCAGTTTGATAACCAGATCCACAGACTGTGTATCCTTAACGCTCTCAACACCAAACAGAGTTTTGACATCGATAATACCAATACCACGAAGTTCAATGAAATGTCTTGTGATATCCGGTGCCGAACCCACCAGCGTCACATCACTGACTTTACGAAGTTCTACAACATCATCACTGACAAGACGATGTCCTCGTTTGATCAGTTCCAGCGCAGCCTCACTCTTGCCAATTCCGCTCTCACCTGTGATCAGGACACCTTCACCATATACATCCACAAGCACACCATGAATGGAAATACATGGTGCCAGCTGTACACCCAGCCAGCGGATAATCTCAGCCATAAAACTGGAAGTTGTACGTTCTGTCACGAAAGTCGGAACATTATATTTAACTGCCAGATCGATCATATCCTGTGATGGTCTTGTCATTGTACTGAAAATTACACAGGGAATCTTGCTGGAAATAAATCTTTCATATTTAAATTTCCGTTCCTCATCACTGAGCTGCATCAGATAAGTATACTCTACATATCCGATGATCTGTACCCGTTCATTTGCAAAATGCTCCAGATATCCTGTCAGCTGCAATGCCGGTCTGTTGATCTCCGCTGTCTTGATCACAATCTCAGACAGATCAATTTCAGGAGTCAGGTTGTGAAGTCCCAATTCCTGAACTAATTTTGTCAACTGTACACCCTTCATTTATTTCTCCTTTTCAGTTCAAAATCTGAAAGCCCGGTCTGTCCGCTATCTCAAAACCTGCTCATACAGACATAACTCATTTATAGCTGTCGTCCGAAACTTTCATAGTAAATTTCACGTCTTTTTTATTATATCACATCACTATATACAACTTCAATTACAAAAAGCGAGAGTCTTTGGGTAATATGTAGAAGAACCCGGGAATATTTTTACATATTTTATATTTTTTTCTCACCATCTCCATGAAAAAATTCATAAACTTTCTGTGCACTTCCTGCATTCATGCTTTCTGTCTCCGCAAGTTCTTCCAATGATGCATCTCTGATATTCTCAATGGATTTAAATTTCCGCATCAATGCTTTCCGCCTGGTTTCACCGATACCAGAGATATCATCCAACAGGGAATGCACCTGTTCTTTACTTCTCAGAGATCGGTGAAATTCAATGGCAAAACGGTGCGCCTCATCCTGGATTCTGGTGATCAGGCGGAAGCCTTCACTGTCTGTATCAATGGGAATTTCAAGATTATTGTAATACAGTCCTCTGGTTCTGTGATGGTCATCCTTGACCATACCACAGACAGGAATCTCTATTCCCAGAATTTCCAGGACTTTTAACGCAATATTCACCTGTCCTCTTCCACCATCCATCAGGATCAGATCCGGCATAATAGAAAAGCTGTCAAACTCATCTTTTCCCTCATGAGTAAATCGTCTGGTAAGTACTTCTTCCATGCTTGCATAATCGTTCGGTCCCTGAACCCACTTTATTTTAAATTTGCGGTAATCACTGCGCTTTGGCTTTCCTTTCTCATAGACAACCATGGAACCTACAGATTCAAAACCACTGATATTGGAAATATCATAAGCCTCCATACGCCTGATTCCCGACAGTCCAAGCCACTCTTCCACTTCATGAACTGCTCCGATAGTTCTTCCTTCTTCACGTTTGATACGCTCTCTGTCTTTATCCAGAACCATCTTTGCATTCTCTTCTGCCAGCTCTACCAGCTTCTCTTTCGTACCTTTCTTCGGTACCCTGATATAGACTCGCTGCTTTCTTCGATCTGTAAGCCATTCCTCTATGATCTTGGCATCTTCGATTTCTTTTTGCAGCATGATCTCACGTGGGATAAACGGAGTTCCGGCATAAAATTGCTTCATAAAGCTGGATAATACCTGAGCCTTTGTATCGCCACGCGCCACACGCAGATAGAAATGCTCCCGCCCGATCAGTTTACCTCCCCGGACAAAGAATACCTGTACAACAGCATCCTGCTCCCGCAGATCAAGCTTTCATCCATGGCAACTGCGATGATATCCTTATCTTCCTCTCCGTAACCTGTAATTTTCTGACGTTCTCCGATCTTCTGGATACTGCGGATCAGATCCCGGTATTCCATGGCATCCTCGAAACGCATTTCTTCGGAAGCTGCCATCATTTTGTCGGTAAGCATATCAATCGTATCCTTAAAGTCTCCATTGAGAAATTTCAACAGTTCTGCGATATTTTTCTTATATTCTTCTGAACTCACATAGCCCTGGCATGGCGCACTGCATTGTTTCATGTGATAGTACAGACATGGACGGTCCTTCCCACAATCTCTTGGCAGTACCCGATTACAGGATCGCACCTTATAAAGTTTTCGCACAAGCTCGATCACATCTTTTACAGCCCCGGCACTTGTATATGGTCCGAAATATTTCGCCTTGTCTTTCTTCATTCTTCTGGCAAAAAGAACTCTGGGATATTCCTCATTTACTGTGACTTTGATAAACGGATAACTCTTATCATCTTTGAGCATGGTATTATATTTCGGTCTGTGCTCCTTGATCAGATTACACTCCAGCACAAGGGCTTCCAGTTCCGAATCTGTGATAATATACTCAAATCTGGTGATATGGGTAACCATCTGTTCAATCTTTGCGCCTTATTTCTGCTGCTCTGGAAATATTGACGCACCCTGTTTTTCAGACTGACGGCTTTTCCAACATAGATGATCTCGTCCTTCTCCCCATGCATAATATAAACCCCCGGCTTACCCGGAAGTTTTTTTCAGTTCTTCTTCTATCTGAAACATAAACTCTCCTCTATACAAAAAATCCTGCCCTGAACGCTTTTCGTATCCATGAGATATTACAGCGTAATTTCCTGTGATACGAAAACAGAGCCGGAAATTATTTCATTTCCGACTCTGTTATTGTATCACTGAATCTCTGGCTTATCCAGCGTTACTGTATTCTGTTTTTCCTCCGGAATTACCAGATCATCCAGATTTTCCGGAATCTCGATTCCACGCTCTGCCGCATGGAAAATCTTCATAAATTCCTTACCTGTAATGGTTTCCCTGCGGATCAGGTAAGCAGCAATCTTATCAAGTGCTTCTCTGTGGCTGCCGATCAGACTCTTGGCTTCCTCATAAGAATTATGGAGAAGTACCATTACCTCATGGTCAACCTCTGTGGCAGTGTCATCGCCACAGTTTAACACTGTTCTTCCGCTGAGATACTGATTCTCCTGTGTAGCCAGACCCATAAGTCCGAACTTGTCGGACATACCGTACTGTGTGATCATGGCTCTTGCCACCTTGGTAGCCTGCTCAATATCATTGGCTGCCCCGGTTGTGACAGTATCAAATACCAGTTCCTCTGCTGCGCGTCCGCCAAGATATCCCACAAGCATTGCTTCCAGTTCCTTCTTTGTATTGAGATATTTCTCCTCCTCGGGTACCTGCATTACATAACCAAGTGCCCCCATTGTTCTCGGCACAATAGTAATCTTCTGTACAGGCTCTGCATCTTTCTGCAGGGCGCTTACCAGTGCATGTCCTACCTCATGATAGGATACGATCCTGCGCTCCTGTGTACTGAGGATCCTGTCCTTCTTCTCTTTACCTACCAGAACTACTTCAACAGCTTCGAGAAGATCTTTCTGGGATACTGCGCTGCGTCCACTCTTAACAGCAAGGATAGCAGCCTCGTTGATCATATTAGCCAGATCCGAACCCACTGCCCCGGAAGTTGCAAGTGCAATGTTTTCAAAATCAACAGTCTCATCCAGATGTACATTTCTTGCATGAACCTTCAGGATCTCGATTCTTCCCTTCAGATCCGGTCTGTCCACAATGACACGTCTGTCAAAACGTCCCGGACGAAGAAGTGCCGGATCAAGAACCTCCGGACGGTTGGTAGCAGCCAGGATCAGAAGTCCCTTTGAAGTGTCAAATCCGTCCATTTCCGCAAGAAGCTGGTTCAGGGTCTGCTCGCGCTCATCATTGCCGCCGCCATAATGAGAATCTCGGCTC
>ENA-OQDW01000582-OQDW01000582.1-human-gut-metagenome-genome-assembly--contig:-NODE-582-length-14824-cov-2.732667_pt1 | contig 14824 bp, 16 predicted proteins | sample MGYA00242784_ERZ504613 | MGnify/ENA primary metagenome ERZ504613 (study PRJEB26092, sample SAMD00036330) | human gut metagenome | host: Homo sapiens | study: EMG produced TPA metagenomics assembly of... | reverse complement strand
ATCCTATTGATGTTATATCTATTTCTCCGAAATGCGCATCAGATTGAAAAAGCTATGGAGCCAGTTCTAAATGGCATACGGCATCTCTCAAATGGGAACCCTATCCATTTGGAAGAAACCGGAGAATTGGCAGAAATCAATGCCAGCTTAAATAAAGCAGGCGATTACTTATTAAAAAAAGACAACACTCGTGCCGAATGGATCAGGGGCATTTCTCACGATATACGCACACCGCTTTCTATGATTTTAGGGTATGCCAGTGAAATTGAAGAAACTTCTTCTTTACCAGAAACCACCAGAAAGCAGGCTGAAATCATCCGCAGACATAGCGAAAAGCTAAAAAATTTAGTTGAGGATTTGAATTTGACTACAAAACTGGAGTATTCTATGCAGCCTATGCAAAAGCAAAGGCTTGACCCAGTAGAATTAGCGCGGCAAGCCGTGAGTGAAATTTTGAATGATGGTCTATCAGACAAGTATGAGTTAGAACTGTCAGAAGATAATCCAGGCAAAGCTATCACTATTACTGGCGATCAATCCTTACTAAACCGGATGTTATGCAATTTAATCAGGAATTGTATTATCCATAATCCAGATGGATGCAGGATACAAGTGTCCGTAGGACGCTGTGATACAGTGTGTACCTTTTCTGTGGCAGATAATGGCTGTGGCATAAGCGAAATGCAGCTAAACACATTGAACAACAACAAAGATATTTCCAGTACGCAAAAGCAAACGGGAGAAATTGAGCATGGGTTAGGTCTTAAAATTGTGCGGCAGATTGTAGAAGTACATCAAGGAACAATTGAATATTCAAATACCATTCCACATGGACTGACCGTTAATTTTTTTCTTCCTATGGAATAATCTAAGTAAGGGGATAGGGTTGGATGAGCTACTTAATATTTTGCTAACTATCAAGGATGGAATTACAAATTTTCCGTAGGAAGAAATATTCATCGAAGATCTGACAGAGTAAGAAAGAACGCTGGGTGTAGAGCCAATAGACCTCTACGCCCAGCGTTCTTTCTTACTCATTTCTACCAAATGCCTTAGTCAAAATTATATTCATCTTGAAATCAGTATTATCATACCTATTTACCGGTAATATAAGGTTATTCCTTAAATCATGCCGGAACGATACAATATTATTGAGGTGAACGATAATGCCGATTGATGATTTAACCATATTGGGGAATATGCTTCGAGCCGCACGAAAAGAAAAAAAATTTCACGCAGCAGCAACTGGCAGATGAATCGCATATTTCCATCAAAGAGATTGCCGATATTGAGAAGGGAAGAAGAAATCCGTCCTACCTGATTATGAAAACATTAGCGAAAGTTCTGCACTTTTCTCTCGACTCTCTTATCAGCCGGAGCTGACACCAGATCAAGCTGGGCAAAATGAGATGAAGCTGCTCTATCTAAACTGTCCGCCAGAGATGCGGGAAACCTTGTTGAGCCATACTCGTGGATTTGCGGAAGAACTAAAGGAAATTTCTAAGAAACTTGAAAAAGAATAGGCCCAGTGAGTGAAACTTCGAAGTTTCTCTCGCTGGCTGTTTTTGTATTCCCAAGAAAGTGGCAAGCAATGCCGGTGTTAATACACTCGGCCCGCAGAGGGAAAAATCCTGCCGTGATTTTCCCCTCCGCTTTGCTTGTGAGGCAGCGCCCCCAAACCCCTTTGAACACAGAAATTCATTCTGTGGCTGCGCGTCTGCGAACGCTTTGGACCATGACCGGCTCACCGCTGGCCGTGGTCTTTTTCCTGTTCCTTTTTCTGTTCCTCGTCCATTTTCAGCAGCCGGTCCACATTCGCTTTGGCCGTCAAAAGCTCCCGCATTTCTTCACGGGAACGCCGGTACTCGGCGTAGGTTTTCTTCTTTTCCTCCAGCAGTTTGGCATACTCAGCTTGCAAGTCCTTAACCTTGGGCAACTTCTTCACACCCATCTCGTCAAAGGCATTTTTGGCTGCCTGATGGAGCAGGATTTCCTGCTCATGTTCCTCCCGGAATTTTCGGGAATAACCGGCCTTGCGGTAGGCTACATAGGTCTCACGGGTCTTGGCATAGTTGATGATATGAGTTCGCAGGACGCGATCTCCGCCATGCGTTTCTCCGCCGCCTTGATCTGTGCCGACAGTTCGTTGTGGTGGGCGGTGGCTGCCGCCGCTTTTTCTGCCAGCTCCGCATAGTCCAGCAGCTGATGTTCGGTAAGAAAATTTACAGTCTGCGCCATCTGTTTCAGGTTAAAAACCTTGGCCCAGCGCGCATACCCAGCGCCTTTCCCAGCCTGTAATTTTGCCTGAATATCCACCAGCAGATTGACCTTGGGTGGCTCCGGCTGCACGGTGGATTTTTTGCGGGGCGTGTGCTGTTTTTCTCCGGCCAACACCGCACGAATTTCCGCTTCACTGTACCGGCCCCCAGCTTGTCATCCATGCGGGCTACATTCTTCCAGCCGGGCGCTTTAAGCCGGATGACTTTCCCGCGCCGGGATACTTCACAGCCCATTTCCGAAAGCAGCTTCAGCAGCGCATCAAAGTCTGCCGGTTTCTGTTCCAGCGCACGGTCAATCATCACCCGCAGCTGCTCCCGATGGGATGGCTTGGCCTGTTCGCCCAGCCACTTGTTGTAGCTTTTTCCGTGGGGTTTCGGGTCCTCCACAATGGACAATCCGTTCTCGATACAGATGGTATCGCTCAAGCGCCGGACGGCTCTGGTGCTGCCCCAAAAGTTGCGGAATTTTCGGTCACAATCCGTATTGACCGCCGACCAGATGATGTGATTATGAACGTGCGATTTGTCTATGTGAGTGCAGACCACAAAGGCGTGATTGCCCTTGGTGAACCGCTTGGCAAATTCCACGCCCAGGCGGTTGGCTTCCTCCGGGGTAATCTCACCGGGTTTGAACGATTGGCGCACATGGTAAGCGATCACATCGTCCGCACCGCGCACCCGCCCGGTGGCGGCGATGTACTGCCGCTTTGCCAGCAGAAACTCTGCATCGGCGGTCCGGCTGTCACAGCCATAGCCGGTAATTAGTTTTCCGTTGTCGGTCTTTTGCGGATTTGCCACATAATCAATAATGTCGCTGATTGCCTGACTTTCGGTGCGGCCCTTGCCGATATGCAGCGGCATGATGCGTGTGGTTGCCACAGAGGGAACCTCCTTTCCAAAAGAAAAGGACAGCTGTGTGAGCTGTCCTTTGGCTAATCTAAATTTTTGGCTGCTGTGCTTTTAAGACTGCAATCCGTTTGGTATCCACAAAATGAGTTGCATACCATTTCTCAATTTCCAGATTTCCGCTTTTGCTGAACCGCAGCGGAATCACTGGCTTGTGTCCCTGCCCATTTTTCTTTTTTACACCCCACTGCTTGTAGTAACAGAAGGAGGGTTTTAAGCCAGTTTTCTGTGCGTACACCCGCATCTGGTGCATGATGAATGAGAGTTTGCGCAGATTGACAGTACATACCCGTTCCAGATAATCAACCCGCCCAAATCGCCAGTCCTCATATTTCTGTTTTGGCAGGACACCGACCTCCATCAGTACATCTACCGGAGTCGCATAACCACGGCACTGGCATTGATGATAGACCGCTGAATGTACTTTTCCAATCAGTTCTTTTTCAGTCATGGCAGTTATCTTTCTTATCGTGCCAGTTTTTCAAGACAGCCTCTACCTGAGCAATCAGCTGTTCCTTGTCCGGCATATAGAGAACATACCGGGATGCGAAGATATTGTTGGACAGACCGCCCAAGGCATATTCCGCCGCGATGCTGTCTTTTTCCGTACAGAGGATAATACCGATAGGCGGGTTATCGTCAGGGTCGTTGACTTCTGCCGCATAGTAGTTTAAGTACATATTGAGCTGACCGGCAGCCTCTGGTGTCAGTTTTTTCGTTTTCAGTTCAATCAGTACATAAGCACGGAGAATTTTGTTGTAAAATACCATGTCCACATAGTAGTGGGTATTGTTCAGGGTCACGCGCTGCTGGGTTCCAACAAACATGAAGCCTCGCCCAAGTTCCAAAAGAAACTTTTCAATCTGTACGACAAGAGCTTTTTCCAAATCGCTTTCCAATATGGGTTTGTTCTCCGGCACACCCAAAAACTCGAACACATAGGGATCACGGATGATGTCAGCTGGCTGATTGATTTCAATCCCTTTCTGCGCCAGAGAGAGGACCTTCTCCTTGTTGACGTCTCCGGCGGATAAAAGCAGCCGTTCATACAGCGAGCTGTCAATCTGCCGTTTCAGCTCCCGAACGGACCAGCCTGAATTGATGGATTCCTTCTCGTAAAAGCTGCGCTTGTTCTCATCCGTAATACTCAAAAGTTCACAGTAATGAGACCAGGACAATTTGCCAGACACTGTCTGGCATTTTTCATAAGCAAGATAAAATGCCCGCATATTTTGCAAATTAGAACGAGAAAAACCTTTTCCAAATTCCCGTGTCAGCTCCTTGGAAAGTTCCCTTAAGGTTTGTTTTCCATAATCTGCGCGAATCTGATTTTGCTGTTCATACTCCACGATAATCCGACCAATGTTCCAATAGGTTGTCAAAAGCTGCGTATTAACCTGTTGTGCAACATTTTTTCTGGCATTCTCCAGCAGCTCTCGGATTTCCAAAATCATGGAGTTGTTTGGCGTTAATTGATTTTCCATACACGCCCTCCTTTACCTAAAACTATCCGCACTCGGCGGCAGAATATATTCTTATATAGTATATCCTATTTTTTAGGGAAAGTAAAATAACATCAGTGGCATATTTTATCCATAAACCAAATCCTGAATGGCAAACTTCAAGTCCTGTACCTTACCCAGCAGCCAGATGGCAGCCATCGGCAGACCATAGGGACTAATAAGAAATGCCATCACCAGCAGGATAATGCCGTTTTGCAGGGAACAGGTCAGCAGAACCGCCACGCCCAGCAGGGCGATCACCATGCTGATAATCCCCAGCACCAGACCGGAGACATAGACGATCCCCACACAAATCCAAACGAACAGGGTCAGCGCCAAAATCACCGGAGCCACTAAAATCTTCAACAGTAGTTTCAGAATAAACCAAATCACCTTCATGTTTCTTCCTCCTACCATTGTTTCCGAAAGCTCTGGCAAAGAAGTTCCGCCTGTCTTTCATCTTCTTCCGTGACTTCCCGGCGGCTTTGGTCAGCTTCATCATCTCGTAGCCGCTGTAATCGGAAAGCAGCACTTCAAACAGCTCGTCCGGTGTCCGGCTGAGAAGTCCGTCCACACAATAGCGGGAATCCCCATTCCACGTTACACGGAGATACCCATTCCTGCAAGGGAGGACTTCTTCTTCCAGATCACAGTCCAGATAATCCCGAAATATCTCCAACACTTTTTCAAAGGTTTTCCTCTATTCTCAACTCCTTTGCGGCAATCTGTTTTCTATCCATATTATCCTGCCAGTACAGCCAAAAGGCAAGGATACGGGCAAAAGAAAAAACGGAGGAAGGCGCGGCGAAAAGAACGCCGTTCCTCCCTCCGCAGATGGGGTATTTGTCCCGGTTACGAAAGTTTGGAGAGCCGGGTCAGTATCTCCTTAACGCCGTCCCATAACTGTTCTTGCCGCTGGGATATATCCTCCAGGTCGGCATCATAAATCCGCCCGGTCTCATGCACCTTGCGTGTCAGCTGGTTTAAGTTGTTGCTGCTTCGGCGCAGCAGGGATACCAGTTCCTTCAGCTCCGGCAAGTCCAGCTGCACCACATAGCCGTCCACAGCCATTTTTCGTAGATAGGCGCTCAGGTTTTTGGTTCCAAACTGCGCCATTTTCTGCTGGATCGCCTCCATCTCCGCAGCGGAAACCCAAAACAGGACCGGCACATCCCGCTTGCGCTTGAGGCTGCTCATCGCTCCGGCTCCCGTTTCTTCGGGGCGGCAGGCTTACGGCAGGCGGTTCCTGTCTGAGCTTTTGCAGGACAGAACTTTTCTGCTGTTCCTGCATGGCTTTTCTGGCCTGTCTGGTAAACAGGTCGATCAGACCGGGATTGACCCCATCCACAACCAGATAGGCACAGTGGCGGGAAGCACCGCTGTCCTCCGGCATGGGAATGGTTTTTGCCCAGGCTTTGTTATCCTGAGAGATACGCCCGTCATGGTTCTTGTGCTGGATGGTGTTGGCAAGAATAAACTGTACCCGTTCCGTCCCGAACTTTTCCAGCACATCTTTGACCGCCGCCTCCGTATCCAGCCGGTTCTCTGCATAGTGGGCGCTGATAGCCTGTTCAATGGCTTCTTTGCAGGCGCTGTTCGCCTGATATGAGAGGTTGTACTGTGCCATCTCTCCATGCTGGGACGCATAGGCGGCAGAATGGGGGTAGAGAGGGGCAGTTCGTAATTCTTCCTGCGCCCTGCACACATCATCGGCACGGTTCTCAATGCTGTCCCGGATCACATCCATGTAGCCGGTCTCCAGCTTTTCAAAATAACGGTACACATCCGCCAGCGGCGAGGGAGAATCCAAAAGCGCCTGGGCCTGTGCGTCGGTCAGTTCCAGCTGCTCCATCGCCATCACGATGTCCTCCCGGACCGTGTACTCATAGGTGTGGTGCAGGATTTCCTCCGGGGGCTGGCTTTTCAGCCAGTCCCGGTAGTTGTCCTGTTCAGCGGCCATCTTTTCATAGAGAGCCGTATTCAGATCGTTGGTATTCATGTTATCGTACCTCCTCGTGTTGTTTCGGTTTCTTTTCAGGGCTGCGGGGCGGCACGGGGCGTTTCAGGCTGTCCAGCACCGAGGGACGCGCGCTCTTGGCAACCACGGTTTCCGGCTGGGTGTTACCTTTGCCGCCAATGTTCAGCAGGGTGTCCAGTTCCACCAGACGGGCGGACTTGACCCGCAGATCGTCCTCAAATGGGAACGGCTTTCCTACTTCCTCCTTGGCTGCGGCCTGCTGCTGGTAAAGGTTCTCCAGCTGGTTTTTGACCGCCTCCAGACGCTGGGGCATCTGCGCCAGTGCGTTGTCGATACGGGTGAGATTTCCGCGCGGGTCTGTACCCAGGGTCGCCCGATGGGTCATTTGTCCTTTCAGCAGGAGCGTATATTCCTGTTTCCACGCTTCAAATGCCACCGACATAGTGAATCCCCGGTAACTGCCAATCTGCACCGGATCGGAGGTTTTGACCTCCTTGCAGGCATCCAGCAGGGCTGCACCGGCATTTTCTTTGTCGGTCAGCACATCGCCCCGGATCTCCATACCGGCAAAGCTGTCCTCTGGGTGTGGGTGGGCAGCCAGTGTTTCCAAATCGGCTTCAAAGCCTGGATATACCCCTTGTTGGTTTCAATTTCCTGCGGAAAGTATTTGAGCAGCTGGTCCTCCAGACGGTACTGCTTGCTCTGGTGGTCGGCTTTCATCAGCTTCAGCTTGGCAACTTCCACATCCAAATCCATGCGCTCCTTGATACGGGGGTCTCCGGCACACAGGGCCTTAATCTCGGCAAAGGAAAGCGCCGTTTCGTCCACATCATCGCAGGAACGAACCGGGCTTTTGCTGGTCATAATCTGGCTGATGAATTTCTGTTTGTTCTCCACCGTCTGCCAGAGATACGCGTCAAAAGTCCCTTCGGTGACATAGCGGTACACATGGACAAGAGGATTCTGGTTGCCCTGACGCTCGATACGACCCTTGCGCTGGGCAAGTCTCCGGGCCGCCACGGGCAGTCCAAATCATGCAACGCCACAAGGCGGTCCTGCACATTGGTTCCAGCGCCCATTTTGACAGTGCTTCCTAATAGGACGCGCACCTGCCCGGTGCGAACCTTGGAGAACAGTTCCTTTTTCCGTACCTCTGTGTTGGCTTCGTGGATAAAGGCGATCTGCTCGGCAGGCATCCCCTGGGCGATGAGCTTTTGCCGGATGTCCTCATAGATGGTAAAAGCAGGCTCTGGCTCATCCAGTGGAATTGCTTCTTCCAATCCGTGAAGCAGCGGATTATCCAGCTGTTTGGCTGCCTTTTTGGAGGGGGCTGCCTGGGGCGTGGAAATGTCGCAGAACACCAGCTGGGTCAGCTTATCCGCGTCCCCGTCCCGCCAGATCTGCATGATGTTGTCCACGCACTGATTGACCTTGGTTCCGGTTCATCGGGGAGCAGCTGGTTGATGATGCGCTGATCCAGTCCCAGCTTGCGGCCATCCGAGGTGATTTTGAGCATATTGTCCACCGATGGGTCCACACTGCCTCTGTGTACTTCGGAAGCGCGCTCGGAGAGTGCCTTCACCATTTCCTGCTGGTGTTCGGTAGGCTGGGCCACAATGTTGTGGTATTCCACCTCCGGGGTGGGCAGGTTCAGCTGATCGGAGGTTTTGATGTCCGCCACCTCTTTGAACAGGTTCATTAGTTCCGGCAGGTTAAAGAACTTGGAAAACCGTGTCCTTGCCCGGTAGCCTGTTCCCTCCGGGGCCAGTTCCAACGCCGTGACGGTTTCTCCGAAACGGCTGGCCCAGCAGTCGAAATGGGTCATATTCAGTTCTTGCAGGCGGTCATATTGAAGATACCGCTGCATGGTGTAAAGCTCGGTCATGGAGTTGCTGACCGGGGTTCCGGTTGCAAAGATAACGCCACGGTTTCCGGTGATTTCATCCATATAACGGCACTTCGCAAACATATCGCTGGACTTTTGGGCATCGCTGGTGGAGAGACCTGCCACATTCCGCATTTTGGTGTATAAAAACAGGTTTTTGTAGTTGTGTGCCTCGTCCACGAACAGCCGGTCCACGCCCAGCTGCTCAAATGTCACCACATCGTCCTTGCGGCTTTCTGCCTGCAATTTCTCCAGCCTGGCTTCCAGAGATTTGCGGGTGCGTTCCAGCTGCTTAACTGTAAAACGCTCACCGCCGCTGGCCTGTACCTCGGCAATCCCCTCGGTGATCTCGTCGATCTGCTCATAGAGGAGCCGTTCCTGACGCTCCCGGCTGATGGGGATTTTCTCAAACTGCGAATGTCCCATGATGATAGCGTCATAGTCACCGGTGGCGATCCGGGCACAGAACTTCTTGCGGTTGTGGGTCTCAAAGTCCTTTTTGGTGGTGACAAGGATATTGGCGGAGGGATAGAGCCGCAGAAACTCCGAAGCCACTGCTCGGTCAGGTGATTCGGCACAACAAAGAGGGATTTCTGGCACAGCCCCAGACGCTTACTCTCCATAGCGGCAGCCACCATTTCAAATGTTTTGCCCGCGCCTACCTCGTGTGCCAGCAGCGTATTGCCGCCGTACATCACATGGGCGATAGCGTTCAGCTGATGTTCCCGCAGGTAATGGACGGTTCATGCCGCCAAAAACAATATGGCTGCCGTCATACTCACGGGGGCGGGTGGAGTTCATTTCCTCGTTGTACTGGCGTACCAGAGCTTGACGGCGTTCCGGGTCTTTCCAAATCCAGTCTTTGAAAGCGTCCCGGATGGCCTGCTGTTTTTGGGCTGCCAGCGTGGTTTCTTTGGCATTCAGCACCCGGCGCTCTTTGCCGTCCGCGTCCTCCACAGTGTCATAGATACGGACATCCCGCAGGTTTAAGGAATCCTCCAAAATCTTGTAGGCATTGGCGCGGCTGGTTCCGTAGGTGGTATAGGCTGCCACATTGTTCTGGCTTACAGAGCTTTTGCCGGTAATCTGCCACTCTGCTGTAAACGGGGTGTAGTTGACCTGGATATTCCGCTGCATATAAAACGGGGTATCAAAGGTCTCGTACATAAACTGCTGGATGTACTCTTTGTCGATCCAGGTTGCGCCCAGACGCACCTCAATTTCCGAAGCGTCCAGGTCTTTGGGCTGGGCAGCGGTAAGGGCTTCCACATTGGCGGCAAAGGACGGGTCCTGCTGTGCTGCCCGCTGTGCCTGACGCAGCTTACGGCGTACATTGCCGGACAGGTATTCGTCGGCAGTCACATAATGGGGTGTGCCGTCTTTCTCCAACTGTCCCGGCACACGGAAGATCACGCCTTGCAGCTCGGCGGCCAGTTCGTCGCTGGTCTTGCCAGTCAGCTCCGACATATACGCCATATCCACACAGGCTTTCTCCGCGATGGAGACGGCAAGGGCTTCACTGGCGTATCCACGGTTTCCACCGCCTTGTGTGGCTTGATGGTACACTTGGTGAACATATCCGCCTTGCGCTCCAGCTTTCCGTCCTCGTCAATGACTTCCAGCGCGCAGAGCAGATAGTAGCTGGAATCATCGGCAAAGACCAGTCGGTTCGCCCGGTCATTGATAAGACATATTTTGCGGAAAAGCTGTCATAGAGCCGGTTCAGTTCAGCCTGTTTATCCCGGATGGCGCTGTCCGGTGTGGCAGCGTCCATTTGCAGGTCAATGAGCTGCTGGACACATTCCCGCAGACCCACCAACCCTTTCACACGGACTTCGGCGGTGGCATTCAGGTCAGGCCGTACCATGCGGCTGTTTTCACGGAAATATACAGCGCCGTCCACCACGGTGTAGGAGTAGTTTTTCACATTGGGGTCGGCGGGGATAGAGGTGTCGATGGCTTCGCCCTCGCCCAGCTCTGGCAGCTCGGCCTCCTGGTAAGTGCCGTGAATGTACTTCACGGCATCATGCAGCTGATCGGCAAGCTCCAGCCCCTCGATGGGATTCACGGTGTAGTCCATGCCATGAGCGGTGCTTTCCGGTTCCTGTCGGCCCAGCACCATTTCCGGGTGGTCCAGGAAGTAGCGGTTAATGGCAAATCCATCCTGCGTCTGTCCGGTCTGCGTCCATTCCGGTACGATGTCCAGTGGACGGTCCCGCTTTTGCAGGAAAATGATGTCTGAAACCACCTCGGCACCAGCGTTTTTCTTGAAAGCGTCATTGGGCAGACGGATGGCTCCCAGCAGCTCGGCGCGCTGGGCAAGATACCGGCGCACAGTGGAATCCTTGGTATCCATCGTGTAGCGGCTGGTGACAAAGGCCACCACGCCGCCCGGACGCACCTGGTCCAGCGCCTTGCAAAAAAGTAGTTGTGAATGCTGAATTCAGCTTATCATAGGCTTTGTCCCGAACCTGATACTGACCAAACGGAACATTACCCACCGCCAGATCGTAGAAATCCCGCCTGTCGGTGGTTTCAAACCCGGCCACGGTGATGTCGGCCTTGGGATAGAGCTGTTTTGCAATACGCCCGCTGATGGAATCCAGCTCCACGCCGTACAGACGGCTGTTTCGCAATTTCTCCGGCAGCATACCGAAGAAATTGCCCACACCGCAGGACGGCTCCAGAATGTTGCCGGTCTCAAATCCCATGCGTCCTACGGCTTCATAAATTGCTTTGATGACCGTAGGGCTGGTGTAATGGGCATTGAGAGTGGAACCTCTGGCGGCAGCGTATTCCGACCGGGTCAGCAGCTCCTTCAGCTGAGCATATTCCGCAGCCCATGCGGGTTTCTCCGGGTCAAAGGCATCGGCAAGACCGCCCCAGCCTACATACCGAGATAGGATTTTCTGCTGTTCCGGTGTTGCCTGCCCGGTGGTTTCCTCCAAATATTTCAGCAGCTTGATTGCCGTGATGTTGGCCTGAAACTTGGCTTTCGGACCGCCTTCGCCCAGGTGATCGTCGGTAATAAGGAAATTCTCAGTGGTGCGGCGCAGGTTGGCCTTGTATTCCTCATAAGAGGCTTCCTCGGCAGCTTTGACATTGGGGAAGGTCTGCCACTCGCCGTTTACCTGAATGGAAACGGGGTGTTCGTCCAGCACTTCATTCAGAGTTTTTTCTGGCTCTGTGGCAGGCGTGGGCGGCTCTGGTTCCTGCTCCAAATGCTGACGGATTACTGAAATCGGTTCCACCCGGAAGATGGGGAATCCCACCGCATTTGCAAAGGTCACATCTTGAAGTTCCACCCGGCCAACATCCGGCTCCAGCTTGCTGACCCGGAAAGTGCGCCCATCCAATGCAAAGGTGGTCTCGCCGGGAATTAGGTTGTGACGGGCATACTCAGCATCAGAAAGCGGTTGGTTCGACTGCTCCTGTTCTTCAGCGGCAATCTGCTCCACATCCGCCATCACGCGCTGAATGAATGGGTCATTGTCCAGCTTTTCTTCGTCCACCAGCTCGCCATTCACAATGCCGCGCTCGGCCAGCGCCTCCCGGATGGCGATGGGGTCGATGTTGTCAAACCGGTCCTGTTCCGCTTCGGTGTAGAACCGATCCTCCTTGATGAGCTGGGCAATCCTGCGCTGCACCTTGGGCCAGGGCAGCTCAATTCCCTCCGGACTTCCGGCGCGGATCACAAACAGGCTCTTGCTGTCACTGCCGCTGTATTCCTGAGCCAGCCATGCGGCGGTATCTTTTTCCCGTCCATGCTTTTCCATGTAGCGGACAACAGCGTGTTTGCTCTGAATATCACCATTCCATGCACGGATGGCATCATCAATATCATCCTGTGAGAGAGGACGCAGCATTTCATGGAGCCGTGGATAGGTCTCGTCAATAATTTCCCGGTGCAGGCGCTGACGGAACACCAGCACATCGGAATAGAGCCGAATCAGCTCCAAATCACTGGAGCCAAGGATGGCACGACGAATCGCGGCATTGCCTCAATCACAGCATTTTCGCGGTCGCTGTGACCGCAGGCGTTGCGGTATGGTACATCCTCCATAACGGCGGCAAGTACAATGGGCTTGTATTTCTCATGCAGCTCCCGGATCGTAGGGGCTGCTGCTTCGGTCTCCTGGAACACTCTGATTCCGTCTGCGCCAAACTCCGCTTCCTGAGCGTCGATGGCCTGTTCCGCCTCATGGTCGATGGAGGGCATGGAATATTCCTGACGCTCTCTGCCGCCCTCCGGGACAGCGGAAATGGTCACATCATGCCGATCCCGCAGCTGTTCCACAACCTGTTCCAGCCGGTTTGCCGGAAAGCCGCACATTTCCACACGGCCACCGCCGGGGATAGCGCGGGTTGTAAGGTTGAATCCCAGCTCCGCAGCGGCGGTTTTGGCATCCTCGCCGTACAGCTCAAAGAAATCGCCCATTTGATACAAAACCATATCATCCGGGTGACGCTCCTTGACCCCGTTGTATTCCCATATCTCCGGGGTCGGCTGCTGGGCTTGCAGGGCATCTTCTTCCGCCAGGGCCTTTTCTTCCTGGATTTTGTCGTACTCCGCCTGTTCCTGTTCGGTGAGATAGCGGCCCTTTTGAATCAGATCGGTAATCCGCTTGGCGACTTTCTCCCATGTGAAATGCACATCCGGGCAGCCATCCTTTTTGTAGTGCAGACCTTTTCCATCGTGATCTTCCCAGCTGCCCCCAGCGCCGGACAGGGCGTGAGAGTGGCCGCCAGTGCCGTACTCATTCTTGAGAAAATCCACCTTTTCTTTGTCCGTATGGGGGTTCTGGAAAAAGGTGAAAATCCGGCCTTTACCACTTTCAAATCCGCTGCCTCTGGTCATGGCTGCGTCGATCTCGTCCTCTGTGATGAACTGCTTGACCGCAGGTACTTCCATCAGCTGAGAGGTAAAGGCAGTGCGGGGCAGGGACAGGTCTTTCAGGTTTTCCCAAATCTCTCTCGGTTTGTGGTAGTGGAAGCGCAGCAACTCCCGGTCCTGCTGGTAGGCCGTCCAGAAGGCGGCGTATTCTTCCGCAAGGGTCTGGCGAAACTCCGGGCGGTTCAGCTGTTCGGCAAGCCATGCGGATTCCTCCGGGAAACCACGACCCGGATTACCTGCGAGGCTGGGCAGATACCCGGCTTCTCTGGCTTCCTCGCTGAAATCGTGGTACAGATTCCAGAACTTTTCCGCAAGGAGGGAGCGTTCATAGCCTGCCGCCTCGGTCAGCTCCACATTGGCGGCAAACTGGCCATCCTGCAAAAGCTGGCCGATACGCTCGGCGGCGCTCTCCCAGGAAATGACCTGGGCGGACTTGTCGTAACGGGCTGTTTTGCCGTGGGAAAGATGGATGCCGTCCTCGGCATACCATGCGGTGACGCTGCCGATTCCGTTGCCGCCGTGATACAGATTTTTCAGAATGTCTGCGAATTCGGCGGTGGTTTTCTGCTTTTCAAAGGCTGCAACCACACGCTCCCTCTGGCGATCCGTGTTGCCGCCCAGCCGCAGCACATGGTCGATGTCAGCCTGTGCAAAAGAAAAAGCAGAGGATGCTTTCACATTCTCTGCTTCGTCTATGATTCGGATTTGTTCGTTTTCGGAGAGGAAGAAACTCAGCTGTGAATAAGCTCCGCCATCAGGATTTCCTCGGCCTGGGCCTTGCAGGTGTTCATCAGACCCACCCACTTCATGGGGTCGCTGGCTTTCAGCTGCTCCGTCGCGCCCGCTGCCGCCGCCAGCTGGGGCATCAGCTGCTCCAGACGGCTCTGTGCGGTCTCGTCGATTTCCAGCAGGTGTGGGTACAGCTTCTCGCTCATCAGCAGCTGGTTGTAGAGGATGGGACGGTGTTCCTTCAGGTATGATTTCCGCGTCCTGCCGTACTTGCCAGGGGCTTCTCCGGCTGCTCGCTCAGCTTCAGGTCGGGAATCAGGTAATCTCCGTTCTGGATGTAGTTCATGGGATTCTTCATGATGCTTGCTCCTTTCCGCGAGTTGTTCGCGCTCATAATTTCGGATGGTAACGCCAATCTGCCGCAGCACCTGTTGATTGATCTGCTGACCGCCGTTCCAGTGCGCCAATGGTAGCCGGGGTGTTGAAGTCAAAAATCGCCATAAAGTCCTCATGGGTAAAATAGCGTTCCGGCTCCAATCCGCAGCGGGACATCAGGCGTAGGAAATGCTGACAGTAGCGGCTGCCTTAAACTGTGCTTCGATGTTAAATTCATCATATTCCTCTAAAAAGGAATCGTCAACGATATAGAGC
>ENA-OQDW01000581-OQDW01000581.1-human-gut-metagenome-genome-assembly--contig:-NODE-581-length-14828-cov-1.358343_pt1 | contig 14828 bp, 20 predicted proteins | sample MGYA00242784_ERZ504613 | MGnify/ENA primary metagenome ERZ504613 (study PRJEB26092, sample SAMD00036330) | human gut metagenome | host: Homo sapiens | study: EMG produced TPA metagenomics assembly of... | reverse complement strand
ATAGGTAGCTACGAACACGCCCGCGCCCTGCTGGTGCTGATGGGTGAGACGGATGCCCAATATAAAGCGGGCATAAAGAGCGGCAGCCTGCATCTGATGCTACTTTCAATGCTTTGTTCGAAGCGGCGACAACGGGCTATAATGCAGCGTTCCATGCCGGGCTTGATACAAAGGCTGTTTATTCTCCCTACACGTTGAAGAGCGACGTGAATCAGTTGGCTTCGCTTCCTATTCAGCAGAAGGGAAAGGTGAATACAATTATTCCGTCCAATGAAGTCATCAACTGGCAGGCAGGCGGTGTGCTGACCATTTCGATGGATTATGCCCGCCAGTTGAGTTCGGTGCTTATCGATTTGGGAGATGCGGAGGTTGCTGATTCGAAGTTTAAACTGGAAGTAACTTCGGATGGCACAAACTGGCAGGCGGTGGATTTGAAGCCGGGATACAGAACGCAGGTGAAGGCATCTCTCAAAGATTTGAGCGTTGCGAAGATGAGGCTGGTGAATGTATCCGACACAGAGCAGAAGGTGTATTTCAAAATGTTCCGTTTTACGGAGAATTGATATGGTTCCTGATTCTTAAAATAGAGTTACGCGCCTGGGACGATGCTCCCCGTTGTTCTTAAGATCGGAATGACGGGGAGCACTTTTTTAGGAAGTTATTCAAGGCATTTGTCCAAGTCGCGGATGATTTGCTCTTTATCCATATTTTGTCCGATGAATACTATCTTCAGCATGCGGTCGCCGTATTGCTCGTCCCAGTCTCTTAGCAATCCCGGTTCTTGGCGCATCAGTTCTATCATGTCTTCTTCGGGGGCGGTGGCATACCATTGTCCGGCTTCAGTTATTTTCTTCTGTATACCTGCTTGTTCAAAGAGGAAGGACATGTCGCGGTTGTGGCTGAAGTAGCAGACACCTTGGCGCGGATAACGCTGCGGGGCCATTTGGTAGCGACATAGTGGTCGAACTTATGAATGTCGAATGCAGGACGGCGGTAGTAGACAAATGTGCCAATACCGTATTCTTCTACTTCACCTCCTTCGTGATGGTGGTGATGACATTTCTCGTGATGATGTTCGCTTTCATGATGATGTTCATCTTCGTGATGGTAATGCGCCTCTTTTTCCTCCTCTTCGCTTACTTGTTGCTCTATGCCACGAATCCATCCGGCGGAAGTTGCGGCACGTTCAAAGTTAAAGAGGTGGGTATGGATAATCTTATCCAGGTCTACATCTGCATAGTTGCACTCTATAATTTGGGCACCGGGTTGCAAGGTGTGGATAATCTGCCTGATACGTTTTAATTCCTCGGGCTGTACTTCTGCTGCTTTGTTCAGCAGGATAATATTGCAGAACTCAATCTGCTGAATGATGAGGTTTTCTATATCTTCCTCATCAATGCCTTTGCGTGTCAAATCATCTCCGCAAGAAAATTCACTTTGCAGACGTAAGGCGTCCACCACGGTGGTAATGCAGTCTAAGCGGCAAATACCATATTTAGTATACGCTCCTCCCATATGAGGAATGGAGCAGAGTGTTTGGGCAATAGGCTCCGGTTCACAGATGCCACTCGCCTCAATCACGATGTAGTCGAAGCGTTGCATCTTCATGATTTCGAACATCTGCTCTATCAAGTCTGTCTTCAGCGTACAGCAGATACAACCATTCTGTAGAGCTACCAGACTTTCCTCTTTCTTTCCCACCACGCCACCTTTCTGTATAAGGTCTGCATCAATGTTCACCTCGCCTATGTCATTGACGATAACGGCAAACTTAATGCCACGTTTATTAGAAAGGATGTGATTTACCAACGTCGTTTTGCCACTACCCAGATAACCGGTCAACAGCAGTACGGGGATTTCTATTGTATTCATAATCGTTTGATTTTATTCAATGATGATGGTCTTCTTTCATTAACTTCTGCAAAAGTATCTGATTTATGTGACAATGGATTGGAAAAGAGACAAATTTTTGTTTCTTCTATATTATCTAAACAGAAAAAAGGTGAAAAGCTTTGAGTTCTCACCTTTCTTCTGTTGTAGTTGTACTATGGCTTTTATTCTTACAGAATCCCTTGTGCATCATAGCCTTCGCTACCTTCATAAATCCGGCCACATTGGCACCCTTCACGTAGTTTACATAACCGTCGGCTTCTGTGCCGTATTGTACGCAAGCTTCGTGAATATTCTTCATGATACTCTTCAGTTTCTCGTCTACCTCTTCTGCACTCCAGCTCAATTTGATGGAATTCTGAGTCATTTCAAGACCGGATACTGATACACCGCCGGCGTTGGCTGCCTTACCTGGAGCATACAGAATCTTTGCATCTTGGAATACGCGGATAGCTTCAGGGGTAGAAGGCATGTTTGCACCTTCGGACACAGCCATGACACCATTAGCAATTAGTTTTTTGCATCATCTCCGTTTATTTCATTTTGAGTTGCAGAAGGCAAGGCGATGTCTGCTTTTTCACCCCAAGGACGTGCACCTTCTACATACTTGACACCCGGATATTGTTCAGCATATTCGCGGATACGTCCACGATAGAGGTTTTTCAGTTCCATGATGTAATCCAACTTTTCGCGGTCAATGCCGTCCGGATCGTATACATAACCGTCAGAATCAGACATGGTCAATACCTTACCGCCCAATTCCAATACTTTCTCGGCCGTATATTGAGCCACATTACCGGAACCGGAAATCAGACAAGTTTTGCCTTTCAGGTCAGTACCCTTAGTCTTCAACATTTCCATCAAGAAGTAGATGTTACCGTAGCCGGTAGCTTCCGGACGAATCAGCGAACCGCCGAACTCACGGCCCTTACCGGTGAAAGTACCCGTAAATTCATGAGCCAGCTTCTTATACATACCGAACATGAAACCTACTTCGCGACCACCTACACCGATATCACCGCAGGTACGTCTGTTTCAGGACCGATATGACGCCACAACTCCAGCATGAAAGCCTGAACGAAACGCATAACCTCAGCATTCGACTTGCCGCGCGGAGAGAAGTCCGAACCGCCTTTACCGCCACCCATGGGCAGAGTTGTCAATGAGTTTTTAAATGTCTGCTCGAAAGCAAGGAATTTCAGGATGCTCAGGTTTACAGAAGCGTGGAAACGAACACCGCCTTTATAAGGGCCGATAGCGTTGTTGTGCTGCACACGATAGCCCATGTTGGTTTGTACGTTACCTTTATCGTCTACCCAAGTAACACGGAATTGGTAAACGCGATCGGGGATGCAAAGACGTTCAATCAGATTGGCTTTGTCAAACTCCGGATGCTTGTTATACTCTTCTTCAATCGTAGAAAGAACTTCTTCTACTGCTTGATGATACTCCGGTTCGTTGGGGAACCGTCTTTTCAGGTCTTCTAATACCTTAGCTGCATTCATAATCTATTTCTTTTATTGGTTGCTACTATATGTTACCTAAAACAATTCGATTTTCGGTTTGTTTCCTTTTCCTCTCATTGCGGTTGCAAAAGTACACATAAAAATGAAACGAGCAAACATTTTATAAAGAAAATGCGGTATAAAACAACAATTTTATTGTTTTATACCGCAAAATGGAATAAAAAGATATTATTTATCCTCTTTTTAGAGACTTTATGACGGGAATAAACACTAAAGCCGCCGAAATGGCAAGCGTTAGGATAATTGGACCGTCAATTCGTTCGACAGATATCAAAACAATGTAGCAAAGTGCTGCCCAAAGCAGCACAATGCAAACTATTTGGAATTTTGATAACGGTCGTCTCATTTGGCAGCCTTCTTTTTGTCTACGATAGCATCGATAACTGCTACTGCAGTGATGTTAACGATATCGCGCACGGAGCTCTCAAAATCGGTAAAGTGGATAGGCTTGTTCAATCCCATTTGGATAGGACCAATCAGTTCGGAGTCCGTATCCATCGCCTGCAACAGCTTGTAAGCAGAGTTTGCAGAACTCAAGTTCGGGAAAATCAGTGTGTTTACGTCTTTTCCTTTCAGGCGTGTAAACGGGTACTTGGCATCACGCATTTCGCGGTTCATGGCGAAATTCACCTGCATTTCTCCGTCAATGGCAAGGTCAGGATAGTTTTGTTGCATATAATCCACTGCTTCGTGTACACTTACCGGGCTACCTTCCTTATCCGCACCGAAGTTGGAGTAACTCAACATGGCCATTACCGGTGTATGATTGAAGAAGCGGACGGTATATTCCGACAGCTTGGCAATATCGATTAGCGTTTCGGCATTGGGATGACGGTTAATCAGCGTATCGGCCAGGAAGTATGTACCTTTTTTGGAGTTCAGGATATGCATGGTGCCGAAATGCTTGTATTCCGGACGGATGCCGATGACTTCCTTGGCAACCTTGATGGTATTGCTGTATTTGGTGTAAAGACCTGTGATGAAAGCGTCTGCTTCACCCGTTTCCACCATCATCATACCAAAGTAGTTACGTTCGAACATTTTGTCATTGGCTTCTTCGTAAGTGACGCCTTCGCGGGCACGTTTTTCGGATAGAATGCGGGCATAGCGTTCACGGCGCGGCGCTTCATCCGGATGACGCAGATTTACTATCTCAATACCTTCAAGGCTAAGGTCTAGTTCTTTTGCCAGCTTCTCGATAGCTTCGTCGTTGCCCAATATAATAGGATGACAGATACCTTCAGCTTGGCTTCCACAGCAGCTTTCAGCATATTGGGGTGGATGCCTTCGGCAAATACCACACGTTGCGGGTTGCGGCGGGCGGTGTCGTAGAGTTGGCGGGTCAGTTTGCTTTCGTAACCCATCAGCTCGCGCAGTTGCAGGCGGTAGGCATCCCAGTCTTCGATGTCTTTGCGGGCTACACCGCTTTCCATGGCGGCTTTGGCCACAGCGCAGGACACTTCGGTGATGAGGCGCGGGTCAACCGGTTTCGGGATGAAGTATTCGGGACCGAAGGTGAAGTTGTTTACGTGGTATGCCTCGTTCACCACATCGGGCACGGGCTGCTTGGCAAGGTTGGCAATGGCGTGTACGGCAGCAATTTTCATTGCTTCGTTGATGGCTTTTGCCTGCGTGTCGAGGGCACCGCGGAAGATGTAGGGGAAACCGATTACATTATTAATCTGGTTAGGATAGTCGGAACGACCGGTGGACATCAGTACGTCCGGACGTGCTGCCATGGCGTCTTCGTAAGAGATTTCCGGAGTAGGGTTGGCAAGGGACAAACACGATGGATGGTCTGCCATGCTGCGAACCATGTCCTGGGTCAACACATTACCTTTTGACAGTCCGAGGAATACATCGCGCCTTTGATGGCTTCTGCCAGAGTATGTACATCGCGACGGTCGGTGGCAAAGTAACGTTTCTGCTCGGTCAGATTCTCGCGGTCGCTGGTGATGACTCCCTTACTGTCCAGCATTAGGATATTTTCACGGCGTGCGCCGAGCGCTTCATACAGTTTGGTGCATGAGGTGGCGGAAGCCCCGGCACCGTTTACGACGATTTTCACTTCCTCTATCTTCTTGCCTGCCACTTCCAGGGCGTTCAGCAATCCTGCGCTGGAGATGATGGCGGTGCCGTGCTGGTCGTCGTGCATCACGGGGATGTCCAATTCCTCTTTCAGGCGGCGTTCTATTTCGAAACATTCGGGTGCTTTGATGTCTTCCAAGTTGATACCTCCGAATGTTGGGGCAATAGCTTGACAGCTCGATGAACTTGTCGGGGTCTTTTTCATTTACTTCGATGTCGAATACGTCGATACCTGCATAAATTTTGAACAACAGACCTTTACCCTCCATGACGGGTTTGCCGCTGAGGGCGCCAATATCGCCCAGGCCGAGCACGGCGGTTCCGTTGGAGATGACAGCTACCAGATTGCCTTTTGCTGTATATTTATATGCATCTTGCGGGTTTTTCTCAATTTCGAGGCACGGTTCTGCAACGCCCGGAGAGTAGGCGAGAGAAAGATCGGTTTGTGTACTGTAAGGCTTGGTGGGTACTACTTCAATCTTACCCGGTTTGCCTTGCGAATGGTAGAGCAAGGCTGCTTCTTTGGTTATTTTAGCATGGTAGAATAGTTAAATTGGTTATAATTTGGCTGCAAATGTAGGTATAAAAGTTCTAAATTGTAGCTCGCTGTCAATAAAATCTATTACTTTTATCAGTTAATTAGCTTAAAATGCTTATTTTTGGCATCAGATTTTAGAAATTACCCCCATTTATTAACTTAACACATGAGTTGCATGAGAATTTTGAAACTTCCTCTGGCAGGATTATTATTTTGTGTAATGGCACTATTTGCTGGATGTAAAACGAGTAATGAACCTAAGGCACCGGTTGCTCTGACCTGGGAAATGGGTGCAAGTGACATCGAACCCGGATATTATGAGAATACCTTTATTCTCAAGAATATCTCTCAAAAACCTCTAAAAAAAGAACTGGACGATTTACTATTCACAGCTTCCCCGGAGGGTGAAGCAGGAAGGAGCCTCTGAAGTGAAGGTAGAGGTAGTGAACGGTAATTTTTTCAAAATGTATCCGACAGACGAATTTGCTTCGCTGGCTCCCGGTGATTCCATGCGGATTACTTTCCTTTGCACTTACAAGCTGGACCGGAACTCCCATGTACCGGAAGGAACTTATTGGGTGGAGACTGTGGATGGTAAAGAGGGCAGTCCGTTGCCCGTGGCTTTGAAGGCGCTGCCGCTTCCTTCTCCCGAGTCAATGAGCGGCTATCCGGATGCGACTAAGATTTATGAATCCAATCTTCGCTTGGCTGGTGCTCCTGCTTTGGTGCAGTCAGACATTCTTCCGTCTGTAAAGAAAGTGGTAGCCATTGAAGGCGATAATGTCGTATTGGAAGGTAAGGTAGCTTTGGCATTTCCGGAGAACTTTGCCGGTGAAGCCAAGTTGCTGAAAGAGAAACTGACTGGTTTGTATGGTTTGGAAGTTGTCGGAAATGCTTCCGTGAAGATTGTGCTGGAAGAACTGCTTGATAGGAAGGAGGCCGTAAATGATGAATATTATACTATCAATATAGGTGACAACCTGATAAAAATCAGTGCTGCCACTCCTCATGGCATTTTTAATGGTACACAGACACTTTTGTCAATGTTGAAGGGCAAGCAGACACCTTATTTGCTGGAGGCAGTCTCCATTCGGGATTATCCGGACTTGGCATATCGTGGACAAATGATAGATATTGCCCGTAATTTCACCGCTCCGGAGAACTTGAAGAAACTGGTGGATATTTTTGCATCTTATAAATTGAATGTCCTGCATTTCCATTTTTGTGATGATGAAGCCTGGCGTTTGGAGATTCCCGGTTTGGAGGAACTGACTGCTGTGGGTAGCCGTCGCGGGCATACCACTGACGAAAGCCAGTGCCTCTACCCATGTTATGACGGTGGCTATGACCTGATGCAAAGACTGTAGGCAATGGATATTATAGCCGCGAGGAATTTATTGATTTGCTGAAGTATGCTGCCGAAAGACATGTCCGCATTGTTCCGGAAATAGAATCTCCGGGGCATGCCCGCGCTGCCATTGTCTCCATGAAGGCACGCTATAACAAATATTTTGAAACTGATCCGGGGAAAGCTACAGAATATATGTTGAGTGAACCGGAAGATACTTCACGTTATGTTTCTGTACAATATTATACGGACAATGTGATGAATGTCGCCTTGCCTTCTACTTACCGTTTTATGGAGAAGGTGATTCAGGAACTTAATGCGATGTATCAGGAAGCTGGTCTTTCACTGTACACAGTGCATTTGGGTGGTGACGAAGTGCCTCGCGGTGTGTGGATGGGCTCCCCGAAATGCCAGGAACTGATGAAGGAAAAAGGCATGACGAAAGCTCATGGTTTGTCAGAGTATTTCATTACGCAAATGGCGGATGTGATGCAGAAGAACGGACTGAAATTCAGTGGTTGGCAGGAAGTTGCTTTGGGGCATACCGAAGAGGCTCATCAACAGTTGAGGGCCAGGCTGCCGGTGTGTATTGCTGGAATACTGTACCGGGCTCTGATGAAGTGGTTTATCAGACAGCCAATAACGGTTACCCGGTCATCCTTTGCAACGTGGGCAATTTCTATATGGATATGGCTTACAATGGTCATCCGGACGAGCGTGGACTCGATTGGGGAGGTTATGTGGATGAGTCTGTCTCTTTCTCTATGCTTCCTTTCAGCATTTATCGTTCACTGCGTGTGGATATGGCAGGCAATCCCATTGATTTGGATAATGCGGAAAAGGGGAAGACTGCTTTGACAGAGATAGGCAAGAAGCATATTATGGGTGTACAAGGGCAATTGTTTGCCGAAACTATCCGTAGTTTTGATGGCGTGGAATATCTTCTTTTCCCCAAAATATTAGGCTGGCAGAACGTGGCTGGAATGCTCATCCGGTATGGGAAAACCTGTCCGGCATGCGGGAGCAGCAGGCTTTCAATCAGGCTTTGGCACTTTATTATGAGAAAATCAGCAAGAGTGAAATGCCTTATTGGGCAAAGAATGGGATTAACTTCCGCTTGCCTCAGCCGGGATTATTGGTAAAAGATGGAAATCTGTATGCTAATGTGGCCATTGATGGTGCTGAAGTACGTTACACAACTGATGGTTCGGAACCTACTGCCCAGTCAACCTTATGGAAAGAACCGGTGAAGTGTGGTTCCCTGGTAGTGAAAGCAAAGACCTTCTACCAAGGCAAGGAAAGTTTGACGATTATATTGAATGTTGAGTAATAGAGAATATTGAAATGAAAAGGGAGTGCATTGTCCGAAAATGCACTCCCTTTTGTTTATTCCTTTAGGCGTTCAGCGCTTGTTCGATGTCGGCAATAATATCCTCTGCATTCTCTATACCTACCGAGAAGCGAATCAGGTCGGGGCGTACACCTGCTCCATCAGCTGCTCGTCTGTCAACTGGCGGTGTGTATGGCTGGCTGGGTGCAGCACGCAAGTACGTGCATCGGCCACATGAGTCACGATGGCCGCCAGTTTCAGTGAATCCATAAACTTGATAGACTCTTCCCGTCCGCCCTTCAAGCCGAAGGTGACAACGCCGCAAGAGCCGTTCGGCATGTACTTCTGTGCCTGCTCGTAGTATTTGTCGCCCGGCAGACCACAATAATTCACCCAAGCCACTTTGTCGTTCTGGGCAAGATACTCGGCTACCGCTTGTGCATTCTTGCAATGTTGGGGCATACGCAGGTGCAGTGTTTCCAGACCCAGGTTCAGTAGGAATGCGTTTTGTGGAGACTGGATGCTGCCCAGGTCGCGCATCAGTTGGGCTGTAGCCTTGGTGATGTAAGCCATTTTGCCGAAGGCTTTCGTATAAGTCAGTCCGTGGTAAGACTCGTCCGGTGTGCACAGTCCGGGGAATTTGTCGGCGTGTGCATCCCAATCGAAGTTACCGCTGTCTACAATGGCTCCACCTACGCTGGTGGCATGTCCGTCCATGTATTTGGTGGTAGAGTGTACTACGATGTCGGCACCCCACTCAAACGGGCGGCAGTTGATAGGGGTAGGGAAGGTGTTGTCCACAATCAAGGGCATGCCGTGGCTGTGGGCAATGCGGGCAAACTTCTCTATATCGAGCACTTCGAGCGTAGGGTTGGAGATGGTTTCGCCGAATAGGGCCTTGGTATTGGGGCGGAAAGCAGCGGAAATTTCTTCCTCGCTGGCATCCGGGTTGACGAAAGTGACGTCGATGCCCAATTTCTTCAAAGTTACTCCGAAGAGGTTGAATGTTCCGCCATAGATGGTAGAGGAGCAAACAAAATGGTCTCCTGCCTGGCAGATATTGAAAATGGCATAGAAGTTGGCTGCTTGTCCGCTGGATGTCAGCATAGCGGCCACACCACCTTCGAGGGCGGCAATCTTGGCGGCTACAGCATCGTTCGTAGGGTTCTGCAGGCGGGTATAGAAATAGCCGCTGTCTTCAAGGTCGAACAAGCGTGCCATCTGTTCGCTGGTATCATATTTGAAAGTTGTACTTTGATAGATGGGGAGTACACGGGGCTCGCCCTTTTTAGGAGTCCATCCGGCTTGTACGCACAGCGTCTCCGGCTTGAATTGCTTTGCCATAATGTTATCTGTTTTAAAAGTTTCTTATCTATTATCGCGTAAGTTGTCGCAAAAGTAGGGAAAAATTATAATTTTGTGCTTAAGTATGGTAAAATGCTATAAATTAGCGGCTGGAAATTTGTAGCGAACCGAATAAATGATGAATAATTGGAATATGAAACGCATATTTTGTTTACTGACCATCCTCTTTTGTACTTTGTTTGCTTTTAATGCTTCGGCTCAGGAAGAGCGGGATAGTCCGAGACGTGGAGAAGGAATCTCTGTTTTCCTGGAACGTAACAAGCGCCCGGGAGAGCCTATTATAAGGAGTTTTTGGAGCTGAACAAGAAACTTCTTAAAGGGAAGGAGGAATTGCGGCTGGGAGTGAAGTATGTACTGCCCCCATTATCAAAGCCGGTTGGCAATGGGAAGAAGACAATCAATGAACCTTTGTTCGGGAAAGCGCTTGCCAGTGTAAAAGTGACATCCAACCGTTTGCAGGGCGCTTGTTTTTATGTAGTGAGCGGGCATGGAGGCCCCGACCCCGGAGCTATCGGCAGAATCGGCAAAATAGAACTGCATGAAGATGAGTATGCGTATGATGTGGCTTTGCGCCTTGCCCGTAACTTGATGCAAGAGGGGGCGGAAGTCCGTATCATTATCCAGGATGCTAAAGACGGAATCCGTGATGACAAGTACCTTTCCAACAGCAAACGTGAGACGTGCATGGGAGCTCCCATACCCTTGAACCAAGTGGCACGTCTCCGGCAACGTTGCGCCAAAATCAATGAGTTTTACAAGAAGGACCGCAAGAACTATAAATATTGCCGTGCCATTTTCTTCATGTGGACAGTCGCAGTAAGAGCCATCAGACCGATTGTGTTCTTTTACCACTCTAAAAGCAAGCCCGACAGCAAGCGTCTGGCTAAGACCATGAAGAAAACTTCGAATCGAAATATGACAAGCACCAGCCAACCGTGGGTTTACCGGAACTGTCAGCGCACGCAATCTTTATGTGTTAGCCAATACTTCTCCCGCTTCCGTATTCGTGGAATTGGGAAATATCCAGAACACTTTTGACCAGCGCCGTTTTGTAATCAGTTCGAACCGCCAGGCCTTGGCCAAGTGGATGATGGAGGGTTTCATCACGGATTATAAAAAGGCGAAATAAGGACAATCAACTCTCACTCTCCTTTTTCTTTTCGTGTACCACCACGACTGTAACGGCCGTTATTATCAGCGCCATGCCGATGGCGCTGGCCGGTGTGAAGCTTTCATTGAATATCAGGCAACCGATAACTACGGCTGTCAGAGGTTCCAAGGCCCCGAAAATGGAAGTCAGTGTAGGCCCTATGTATTTAATGGCTTTTACCAGGGTGATGTTGGATATAGCTGTTGCCGGCAGCGCCAGTCCGAGAATATTCAGCCATGTATGGGTGTCATTGGCCAGCCGGATGCCTCCGGTCAGACATCCTCCTATAATAAAGAACAAGGCTCCCAACCCCATTACGTAGCATGTCAATGCAGTGGAGGGAATCTGCACGGCACGGCTCTTCCTTACTCCTACGATATATCCTCCATAAAAGAATACGGACAGACCGGCAGCAATCAGCCCGATGGTCGTGTTTCCTCCTTCAAAGTCTATTTTGCCGGATGACAAAAGTCCAGCTCCGCTTAGTGACACCAACACGGCAAACAGAATGGCGAATGACCTCTTTTCTCCGAAAAAGCCCATCATGGCCAGTGCCACGGCCAGCGGATACATGAAATGAATGGTGGATGCCACTCCGCTGGCTATGTTCTGATAGGCGATGACCAGACTGAAGGAGGTAGCTGCCCGGAGCAGGCTGAGGATGAACACCGTTCCCCAGTCTTTCCTGCTGATGCGGAATGTCTCGCCCAGCATAATGCCGAAAACGACCAGGGTAAGTGAAGCTAGTCCCCATCGGTAGGCAATACTTCGAAAGAGGAGAAGCCCGCAAGGAGTAATGAAATGGTGAAGAAAGGAGCCAGCCCGAAGGTGGCAGAGGAGAGAGCCGCATATATAAACCCTTTTATGGAGACATTTTGCATTTTTTATTCTTGATTTTAATGGAGATTTTAAAATTATCTGTTTGCGTCAATTGCTTGATTCGCATTGCGTCGTGCAAATTAATGAATAAAACAAGTCATACAGACAAGGGAGTGTCCCTTTTTACAATACAAGTATAGATATGGGTATCTAATATAGTATCGACCGGCTTGCCTAATATTTATTCGTTCCATCATGAGGTAAAAATCATTCCACCGCGGAGTAAAAATCGTTCCACCATGGTGGAAGATTTTACTCATGGAGGAACGAATACTTGTTCGCTGTCCGGCTCCTAAACTCTTCCGGGGAGAAAGTCTGATAGCTCCGGCAGAACAGTTTGCCTACTCTACCGGAATATAAATCTCTGTCAACAGTTCCTCCGGCGCCGTATCTGCGGGGTTGTTTAGGTAACGTTCCGCACTGGACTCATCCCGTAAGCTACATTCCATTTCGGGGATATACTTCCCGTAGATGGTATCGTATACGGCCTGCAGATGTTCGTATGGACCTTTGTATAGGAATATGGCATAGCGGCCTGCCGCGAGCTGTTTAAATCCTATGTCTCCTTTGGCTGTTGCAAATGAGGGTAGGACCATACATACATCGGTACGCAGCTTTTCAGCGGGTGTCACTTTGGGGTCATCGTGATAGATACAGTAGGGCATCACTTCTCCCATAGGCAGTTTTTCTTCCTGGATGAACTGGCAAAGGCGCATCCATGCGCTGCAATAGTCGTTCAGTTTATAGTCGCCAAAGAGGCGGAGGTAAATTACATTTCGGGCAGGAACTTCTTTGATTTCGTGTTTCAGTTCCAGTTCCGGACGAATAATGGCTGGTTTCATAATTACAAAGTTTTATTGTTACGATACTCTAATGGTGAAATGCCATAGAACTGCTTGAATACTTTTGACAGTGACGAGGGCGAAGAGTAGCCTATACGGTTAGGCTAATGTCCGCTATCGGCATGTCCGAGTAACGAAGCAACCGGGCAGCGGCTTCGGTACGCGTCCGGACAATGAACGTACCGAGGGTATCCACCGAGGTAAGCTTCATGATGCGGTGGAAGTAGAAGGGAGAGAAATGGGAAATCCTGGCCAAAGATTTCAGGTCAATTTCTTCTCGAGGTGCAGATTTATATAATCCACTACTGCGTTCACGCACTTTTGGTATTCCTCCTGGGTTGTCTTTTTCTGTTGCATGGTTCTATTGGGCTTTTTCATGTTGCAAAAATAGGAGGAAAAGAAATAGGTTACTTGTCCGATGTTGCTATAAATGCAATATCTTTAAATAAGATAAACTATATCCCGGCACAACTTTTTCGTGCAAGCATGAAAGTTTTGCATTCGATTTGCAATATCTTTGCATTTCAGATGAAAAACAAATGCTTTGCTAGATGACCGAGGAGATTAAAAGACAACTTTGGGAGTGGGCGGCGGCCTATCATTGCGCCGGCTTCATTCAGAACGACCCCGTACAGTTTCCACATCGCTATGAACGGAGGCAGGATATTGAAATCAGTGGGCTGCTGACTGCTATCATGAGTTTCGGCAACCGTAAGCAGATATTGAAAAAGGCTGATGAGTTGCATAGGTTGATGGGGGTATCGCCTCATCAATACGTATTATCTTGCCAATGGAAGAAAGACTTCCCTGCTACGGACAGAAGCAGTTTTTACCGAATGCTTTCTTATGCTGACTTTCATTCCTATTTCAGGCGTTTGCATGCTGCCTATTCTGCTTTTGACAGTCTGGAGGATGCCTTATGTACGTATGCCGGTAATCCGATGGAAAGGTTATGTGCATTTTTGGAAGTCTCGGCGAAGAGTCCCCAAAAGAAACTGAACATGTTTTTGCGCTGGATGATAAGGAAAGGTCCGGAAGTGGATTTTGGTATTTGGGAGAGATTTGATTGCAGGGACCTGATTGTGCCTTTGGACACGCATGTCTGCCGTGTGGCTTATGCTTTGGGACTCACCGAGACAGAAACATTTTCTTTGAAGAATGCCCGCCGGATTACTGAAGCTCTGGCAGAGGCCTTTCCGGACGACCCGTGCCTGGGGGACTTTTGCTTTGTTTGGAAGCGGAGTCAGCGGAGTATTGTAGCGCGTTACCAGTCTATTTCTTGTATCCCTCTGCTCCGTAAGAAATCGTTGGCTTTACTGAAGTGCCTGCAACCGAAGAATCCGTATTCGGCAGAACGTGGGGACGGATGGACGGTAGTCAGAATCAAGTGCCTGCTGCTATTGATTAAAGCGGCTTTTTCTTTGGCGTACGCTCCCCAAAGCATGAATACAAGATTCTCCCGTTCATCACTCAGTTTCTTGATAACAGCGTCTGTGAAGGTTTCCCATCCATGTTCCGGTGCGAGCCAGTTTCGTGGGCACGTACTGTGAGGACGGAATTCATAGGAAACACGCCTTGCGCTACCCAACGGTCCAGATTTCCGGAAGTCGGAATGGGCTTTCCCAGGTCCTGATGTATTTCCTTGAATATGTTTGCCAGAGAACCGGGAATGGCTATTCCTTTCGGTACGGAAAAACAGACTCCATAATACTGACCGGGATTAGGATAAGGGTCTTGTCCGAGGATGACGACTTTCACTTTCTCGAACGGGCAAGAGTTGAAGACGTGGAAAATCTGATGGCCGGGAGGCAGCACGTTGGCATGCCCCGTATTCACTTTTTTACAAATGCTACCAGCTTCTCAAAAATAAGG
>ENA-OQDW01000579-OQDW01000579.1-human-gut-metagenome-genome-assembly--contig:-NODE-579-length-14846-cov-5.496637_pt1 | contig 14846 bp, 15 predicted proteins | sample MGYA00242784_ERZ504613 | MGnify/ENA primary metagenome ERZ504613 (study PRJEB26092, sample SAMD00036330) | human gut metagenome | host: Homo sapiens | study: EMG produced TPA metagenomics assembly of... | reverse complement strand
TGCTAATCATCGTTTTATGTGCTCTTTCAGGCTACTTAATGCATATCAGAGTGGTATATGCTTAGAGCAGGCGCTTGTATCTGAGGAAGCCCCATGAAAGTGCAGAAACGAGCACGGAGATAACCAGGGCAATGGCAAATCCGTAATGGCTGTCTTCCATACCGTTGATTAAGTTCATACCGAACAATGAGGAAATCAGCGTAGGCAACATCATGACGATACTGATACTAGTCAAGGTACGCATCGTGGTATTCATGTTGTTGTTGATGATGCTCGAATAGGTATCCATCGTCGACTCCAGAATGTCGGAGTAGATGCTTGTAGTTTCGCGTGCCTGTGTCATCTCGATGTTTACGTCTTCGATGAGGTCGGCATCAAGTTCGTCCACCTGCAGCTTGAACTTCAACTTAGACAGGAGATTCTCGTTGCCTCGGATAGAGGTGATGAAGTAGGTAAGGGAGTCCTGCAGGCGGCTCAGGCCAATCAGGCTCTCATTGTTCACACCATGATCGAGGTTTCGTTTTGCCTTTTCTATGAGCGAATTGATCTGTTTCAATCGCTTCAGATACCAAACCGCTGATGAAAGGAAGAGACGGAAGGTCATGTCTACATAGTCGGTGAACCCCTCGCTGCGCTTCTGCTGGTAGCTTACGAAATCAATCATCATATTGGTTTCATAATAGCATACGGTGATGGTAACATCGCGCTTATGGATGATACCCAGAGGCACGGTGGTGTATGGGGTACGGCTGCGTATTTCCTTGACATAAGGGATACGGAGGATGATGAGCATCCAGCCATCGTCATATTCATAGCGGGCACGCTCATCGGTATCGCTGATATCCGAGAGGAAATAATCAGGGATCTTGAATTCTTCTTCCAGCAAGCGCTGGTCTTCATCAGTTGGACATGTTACTTGTATCCAGCAGTTTGGCTGCCACTCATTGAGTACAGTCAGATTCTTGTCTATATTCCAATAAGTCTTCATAGTTTGCTAATCTCCACATAATAAAAGTTTGGGGTATGGAGACTAGCGCTTGGGTACGGCCTACTGAAAGGCTTCATCGTTGCTGAATCTCCACGCCTTACAATTCATTATTGTTCTCCGCGTGATAATCGTCCATTTTGGTGTTATTTTAATGAAACTTATGCAAGTGAATTTGTATGATCTGCTACAGAGATTTTACAAGACTTGCGAAATCGACTGCAAAGGTAATGATTTCTTTTGAAAACTGGAACAAAAAAGCCGAGAATTTTCACTCTCGGCTTTCTTTTTTAATCTTTTTGTAATTTCGTTCCCCGTTTTTTACTTTGCAGGAATCTCTGTCAGGAGCTGTTTGACGAGGTTCCAGAAAGGAGCTACGCAACTGATCTGGCAACGCTCATTGGCTGTGTGAGGGCTAAGAAGAGTAGGACCGAATGATACGACATCGAGGTTAGGATACTTGCTCAGGATGATAGAGCACTCCAGACCTGCGTGAACAGCCTGTACCTTACCGTCTGTGCCGTTCTGCTCTTTGTAAACCTTCAATACGTGTTCCAGAATGTCGCTCTTAGGGTTAGGGTTCCATCCCATGTAGCTGCCACTGAATTCAACCTTCATGCCTGCCATGTTGAAACAGCTTTCTATCATTGTGGCAAGATACATCTTGTAGTATTCGTGGCTAGAACGGGCCAGAATCTTGATAGCAGCCTTGCCGTCACCAATCTCAACGATTGCGAGGTTTGAAGAGGTCTCTACGATTTCAGGCATAGATGGAGCCATACGCAATACACCATCGTGGCAAGCGTAGATTGCATCTACAAGATTATCCTGGATTTCGGCAGGAACCTGCATCTTAGGAGTCTCTACATTCTCAGCGAAGAACTCGATGTTCTCAGTTGTTTCAATGCCTTCGAACTCATCACAGATTTCGTCCTTCCAGTCTGCTACCAGGTCATTCAAAGCTTCAATGTTCTCCTTAGGCAGGGTCAGAACAACCTCAGCCTGGAATGGGATGGCATTGCGCATGTTGCCGCCCTGCCATGAAGCTAGACGGGCATCGAGTTCTGAAATAGCTTCACGCACGAAACGAACCATGCACTTGTTGGCATTCGCTCTGCCTTCGTTGATTTCGATACCGGAGTGACCGCCTTTCAATCCCTTGAGGGTTACCTTAACGGCAGCATCTTCCTTGTCGGTTTCTACCTCTTTATAATCGAGAGTTGCTGTGATGTCGATACCGCCAGCGCTACCGATAACGAACTCGCCCCAAACCTCGGTATCGAAGTTCAAGAGAATGTCGCCGTTCAGTTCGCCTGCTGGGAGATCGTTGGCACCATACATGCCTGTCTCTTCGTCGGCGGTAATCAAGCCCTCGATAGGACCATGCTGCAAATCTTTTGATTCCATTACCGCCATGATGGTAGCTACGCCAAGTCCGTCGTCGCTACCGAGTGTTGTATGATTAGCACGTACCAGTCGCCATCGATGATGGTTTCGATAGGGTCTGTTTCAAAATTATGCTTGCTGTCTGGTGCTTTCTGAGGAACCATGTCCATGTGCGCCTGCATAATAATGCCTTTGCGGTTCTCCATACCTGGAGTAGCAGGTTTGCGCATCACGATGTTGCCTGCTGGGTCTTGGAAAGCCTCTACACCTGCTTCTTTTGCCCAATCGAGCAAATAAGCCTGAATCTTTTCCAAATGTCCAGATGGACGTGGAACTTGTGTTAACTTGTCAAAGTTACGCCAGATTTCAACTGGGTTCAAATTCTTAATGTCAGCCATATTTATTTAATTTAAAATTTATAGTTAATAGTTTATAGGGCATTCGCGCTATACGGCGTAGCGCTATCAACTATTAACTTTTAACTCTTAACTTTTATCTTTTAACTTTCCCGGTAAACGCCAGTGCTATCCAGGCATAGATTCCCAAAAGGACTACAAGCAGGGTTTGCACGGAGTGTACGATGAGAACGAAGAAGAGGCATCGTTTGCCTGAATGCCATAGAGTATGAGCATTGTCTTGACGGCAAAATGCCAAGGTCCGGCTCCGTTAGGAGTTGGTACGATGACCGCTATGCTGCCCACGATGAATGTCACCAGACCGCACATCAGATTAAGATGGGAGGTTGCCTCGAAGCATTGGAAGGTGAGATAGTAGTGGAAGAAATAGCTCAACCAGATGCCCAGTGTAAGGGCGATGTAGAGCGGTACATTTCTGACACCTTTCAGCGAGATGATACCTTGCCAGAGTCCTCCCAGTGTTGCTTTCACCTTATTATATATAGCGAGTCGCTTGAGCAGATAGTGAGCCAGGATGAGTACTGCTATGCCACAGATAGCAGTCACTATGTAACCTGTGGCTGTAAATTGGCAGAGTAAACTGTCCATGCTAGTACCTGTTTTCTCAAAGAAATTGAGGAATACCGGAATCTGCATCACAAAGACCAGCGCCGTAATCAGCAGCACGAGGAGTGAATCGATGGCTCTTTCTGTAACGACGGTACCCAAGGCTTTCGGAAACGAAACACCATCCCATTTCTTCAATACGCCGCATCTGGCAAACTCGCCCGCACGAGGAATTACAAGACTCAGAGCATAGGACAGGAAGATGGAGTAGATGCTGATACTGGAGCGGGCCTTCTCGCCTAATGGTTCCAGCGACTGTTTCCATCTCCATCCTCTGAACACCTGGCAGAGATGCCAAAAGGGAACGACAGCAGCATCCAGGTCCAACTCATCTTGTGAAGCAGAACATCTTCTACTTGCTTGAAGTCGAATCCGCGATACATCCAATAAAGGATGGCGCCACCCAGAATGAGCGACAAAGCCACCTTCCATATGTTGTTTGCTATCTTCTTTATATCCATAATTAGATGCAAAGATAATACTTTTATTGACAATATCGTTCGAATCTGCATATTTTTAGCATAAATAAACGCTTGGGCGCCATTTATGGCTAAAAGTATAGCCTTTTTTTTAAGAAACAAGTGGCTCTTTCCCTTTTTTACCCAAAAAGATAAAAAAAAATCGCATACTTCGTGTGGATTCTCAAAAAATAATCGTATTTTTGCAAAATATATAATATAAAGATAAGATATGAAAGCTGTAAAGCCTAAGAAGAATCTCGGTCAGCACTTCTTGACCGACCTCAATATAGCAAAGCGCATCGCCGATACGGTGGATGCCTGCCCGGATATACCTGTTCTCGAAATCGGACCAGGTATGGGCGTTCTTACCCAATATCTCGTAGAGAAACCAAGACCCGTCAAGGCGGTGGAAATCGACTCGGAGTCGGTGGCGTATCTTCATGAGAATTTCCCGACACTCAAGGATAATATCATCGGTGAAGACTTCCTGAGAATGGATTTGAACCAGATATTCGATGGAAAGCAGTTTGTACTGACAGGTAATTATCCATACGATATCTCATCGCAGATATTCTTTAAGATGCTCGATTACAAGGATCTCATTCCTTGCTGTACCGGAATGATTCAGCGCGAGGTGGCATTGCGTATGGCATCAGAACCAGGCAACAAAGCCTATGGTATCCTCAGTGTGCTCATCCAGGCATGGTATGATGTGGAATATCTCTTTACGGTAGATGAGAATGTATTCAACCCACCACCAAAGGTAAAGAGTGCGGTAATCCGTATGACTCGTAACAAGGTGACTGACCTTGGCTGTGATGAAAAACTGTTTAAGCGTCTGGTAAAGACAGTCTTCAACCAGCGTCGCAAGATGCTCCGTGTAAGCCTCAAGCAGATGTTCCCGGGTGTAACCCCACGCGAGGATTTCTACACCACAGACATCATGACCAAGCGTCCTGAACAGCTCACTATCCAGCAGTTTGTAGAACTCACCAACTATGTGGGCGAAGAACTGAAAAGATTAGAATTAATAAAATAAAAACATATAATTATGATAGACGTTAAAGAAACTTTGAATTCTGCAGCAGAGCGTATGGAGATGGCAGCAATGTATCTCGCAGAGGAACTCTCTCATGTTCGTGCTGGTCGTGCTAATGTAGCCATCCTCGATGGTGTGCGCGTAAATAGTTATGGCAGTATGGTTCCTCTGAACCAGGTAGCTACAGTTACAACCCCTGATGCCCGTACTATCGCTATCCGCCCTTGGGACAAAAAAGCTATCAAGGATATCGAAAAGGCTATTATGGATAGTGGTGTAGGTATCACTCCTGAGAACAATGGCGAAATCGTACGTCTGGGTATTCCTCAGCCAACAGGTGAGCGCCGTAAGGAACTCGTAAAGCAGTGTAACAAGATTGCTGAGCGTGCTAAGATTGAGGTGCGCAACGTGCGCCAGGAAATCAAGGAGAAGTTGAAGAAAGCTATCAAGGATGGACTTTCTGAGACTTGGAGAAGGATGCTGAGAACGATTTGCAGAAACTCCACGACAAGTACATCAAGCAGCTCGAAAACCTGATGGACGAGAAGGAAAAGGAAATCATGACAGTCTAAATCATTCTGGACTTACATTATTTAATAAGTGATAATGAGAGGACTCGTTATTAAAAATACAGGCAGCTGGTACACTGTCAAGACAGACGATGGCCAGCTGATAGAAAGTAAAATCAAGGGCAATTTCAGATTGAAGGGCATCCGCAGCACCAATCCTGTGGCTGTAGGTGATTATGTGCAGCTTATTACCAACCAGGAGGGTACGGCATTTATCTCTTCTATCGAAGACCGCCAAAACTATATCATTCGTAAATCACCTAACCTCAGTAAGCAGAGTCATATTCTGGCTGCTAATGTAGACCAGGCACTGCTTGTGGTAACGGTGAATTATCCGCAGACTTCTACTACCTTCATCGACCGATTTCTGGCTGGCGCTGAGGCCTATAGAGTGCCTGTTATCATCATCTTCAATAAAAGTGACATACTTTCAGAAGAAGAATTGCATTACGAGAAGATGATGTGTACGCTCTATGAAACCATCGGATATAAATGTATCGAATTGTCGGCAGCTACAGGCGAAGGTGTTGAACTGTTGCGACCTCTTATCAAGGATAAGAAATCTTTGTTGAGCGGCAACAGCGGGGTAGGAAAGTCAACCCTCATCAACCAGCTCATTCCTGATGCAGAGCAGCGTACCGCCGAAATCAGCGAGGCGCATAATAGCGGAATGCATACCACAACCTTCAGTGAGATGCTGGAACTGCCGGAAGGTGGTTATCTCATTGATACTCCGGGCATCAAGGGCTTTGGTACCTTTGATATCGAAAAGGAAGAGCTGACCAGCTATTTTAAGGAAATCTTCAAGTTCTCTCAGGATTGTAAGTTCTCTGACTGTACCCATACCCACGAACCGGGGTGCGCGGTAATCAAGGCGGTTGAGGAACATTATATTGCAGCTAGCCGCTATCAGAGTTATCTCTCTATGTTGGAGGATAAGGACGAAAATAAATACAGAGAGGCTTTTTGATAGGGAAGAGTGAAGAACGAAGAGTGAAGAAATTAAAAAAACATATTAATGAAAGAACAGAAGGACGTCAGGCAGCGTATCGAAGAAGGTGAGTTCGCACAGAGTGCAGAAATCAGTGCGAGCTATCTGGATGAGGACATCTTGATTATAGATAATGTCAAGGTGTTGCAGAACCCCGACCTATGAGATTCCAGATGAACATGATTGCATCCTGTCAGAGAGGTAGCCTGAAAGCTGAACTCAATGGACGGGAAATCGTGGTAGAGAAGGGCGATATATTTATCAGTCCGCCTAACTCTATTCTCGACATCAAAGAGGTGTCGGAAGATTTTGCATGCACAGCCATGTGTGTCAGCAATCACGGCTTGCTTGGTATTCTTCGTTCTCATATCTCGGTATGGAACCGTGCCATGTATGTGAGCAAGGTTTCGGTGTTGAAGATGAATGAGGTGGATATGGTATTCTATTCTAAGTTTACCGACTTGGTGCGCCTCTGTCTGGATCCGAAGTTCAACGACCGCAGTTCGTGGAAACCTTATCGCCGTGAGATAGTGGAGACGCTCCTGAAGAGTGCTCTTCTTGCCGTGAGCAATCTTTTGCTGACAGATCTCCCGAAAGAAACTTTGGGAACCAGTGCCAGCGATTTTTTTGATAAGTTCCTGGAGATGTTGCAGCAGAGCGAAATCAAGCATCAGCCTGTAGAATATTTTGCGCAGCAGCTTTGCATCACGCCAAAATATCTCTCCATCATCTGCAAGCGCCATTCCGGCAAGACAGCCATCGAGTGGATTACGGAGTATACGCTTGCTGATATCACCTATTATCTCCGTTCTACAACGAAAACAATCAAGGAGATTTCAGGTATACTGGGCTTCTCCAATACTTCATTCTTCGGTAAATATGTAAGAGAGCATCTACACATGTCACCTCTGAAGTATCGTGAAAGTTTGAGAAAACAATAATAGCAAAATAAAAACTCGCAAATTCTAAAGAAAGAATCTGCGAGTTTTTTGTTTCTATCAAATAGGGTGGAGCTGGAGGGATTCGAACCCTCGTCCGCACAAGGAAACCATACGCTTTCTACATGCTTATTCCAGCCTTCGGTTTTCGAGACATGACAGGACCTGGACCACCAATCATACCCTTATCCTCTAAAATTTCATCCATGCAACGAGGCGTACATGAACTATTTCCGATTTACCTGCACCGCTTGATCAACAAGATTCGGAACAACATCCGTTGAGCGATGTCTCGTTCCAGCACCCTGTGCTGGAATAAAGCTAGTTTACTATACTTCGACTAGGCAGCGAGAGCGTAGTTATTTTCGCCAATTAATTTTTTGTTCACTAGGATTAAGGAGGTAGCCAACGAGCCTCCGCATGCTTACGTACCATTTCATCTCGCCGTCAAATCCAGTCAACCCCGAGATTTTTCTGATATTGGGTGCAAAGATAAGGCGAAAATTTGAAAATTACCAAATATTTTTAGAAAAAAAAACTGCCAGATCCTCATTATCATTATTTTTAGGTATTGCATACCTTCTTAGAAATATGTACCTTTGCAGCCTGATTCAAGATAGTAATAATGATTATGAATATGCTAAATAAGAAAATAACTTGGAGAAAACAACATAAATGGTTAGGCATCGGTATGAGCTTTTTCATGCTGATGTTCTGCTTGTCGGGTATTTTGCTCAACCACCGTTCGCTTATCAAAGATGTGACGTGAGCAGGAAATATCTGCCAAGTCGCTATGAATTCAAGAATTGGAATGGCGGGTTGCTGAGAGGAACGCTTGCTTTGGATGATGCCATATTGCTGTATGGAAACGGGGGAATCTGGCAAACGGATTCTACAGCATCCACATTCAGGGACTTTAATAAGGGGATTCCGGCAGGAGCAGACTGCCGACAGATAAGAAATGTTATCAGAACGGATGATGGTTCTGTCTGGTCGGTATCTCCATTTGCACTTTACCGGTTGGGGAGTCACAAAATATGGAAAAGCGTAACTCTTCCAACAGAGCTGGAAGAGAAGTTGAGCGACATTTCTGCTCATGGAGATACGCTTTTGGTTCTCAGCCGCTCCTATGCTTATGTTTCCTTGCCACCTTATCAGAACTTCCACCGGATAGAATTGCCTATGCCAAAGGAGTATGATGGGAAAGTTACAGTCTTTCGTACGATATGGCTGCTTCACAGTGGAGAGTTGTTTGGCAGCATTGGTAAACTCATCGTAGATGGCATTGCATCATCCTGGTGTTGCTCTGCATCTCAGGTCTTATCTTCTGGTTAAAGCCTAAACAGAAGAGGTTGCTTCGCTTTTCGCTACAATGGCATGACAAAATAGGCCGATATACCATCATGCTTACTTTGTTGATAGCCCTGACAGGTTGGTGCCTTCGTCCACCTGTGATGATAGCCTTGGTGTTGAACAAGATGCCGTCTATTCCTGGGACGACGCTTCATAGTAAGAACCCTTGGAATGACAAACTCCGTGTGGTACGTTATGATGAAAAGTTCGGTGACTGGCTCTTGTCAACCTCGGATGGTTTCTTTTCCGTGAATTTCCAGACCGGAAAGTTGGAGTCCATCTCCAATACTCCACCAGTCAGTGTTATGGGATTGAATGTCCTTCAGCAAAGCAAAGATGGTAAATGGTATTGCGGTTCGTTTAGTGGTCTCTTTGTTTGGGATAGAGTAAAGGGGACAACCGTTGATTATTCTACCGGGAAAGCTGCTTTAAAGAACGCTGGCGCACCATTCGGAAAAAAAGCGATAGCAGGTATGAGCCAGGATTTCTCTGATACGCCTGTCATTGCTGAGTATAATGAAGGAACCGACTTTGCGCCACAACCCGCTTATATGAACCAACTGCCCATGTCATTATGGAATGTGGCTCTGGAGGCTCATAGCGGTAGAATCTTCATAGGTAGTATTGCTACATATATATTTATCTTCGTAATGGGAATACTTGCCGTATGGTGCCTTTGGTCTGGATATGTCATTAGACTGGTGAAGAAAAAATAAAAAAAGTTTGAATGCGTTGTTTTAATTGCCATATTGCCATGTTGTATGTGCAAATGGTTGATACTCAGCGTAAAAGTACGTATGCAATTCTCGGAAAAGCGCCGGGAATTGCCATATATTGTTATAGTGAGAATTTAATGCTATTTTCGCCTAATAACCAGATACTCAGTACCTTTCATCGTTCTTTTCCTCTTTAGTCCATCGATGTTCTTCAGGCATCGACCGAACGAAAGAAGGCTTTTTGCTTCCAATGATGCCCCATATTTCGCCTTTAACTCGCTAAAAATGGCGGCGGCAGTCATGAAAGTACCCTCATTTTCGTCTTCTGTTGGCGTAAAACTCTCGCTGAAGCATTGCATGACTGGATCTATTTGCTGGTATCGCCTGTTGTTCTCCATGATGAGAGCCGTCTGTTCTGCATCAAAATAGGTCTTTTCTCCATTCCAGATTGCCTTTTCTGCTTGGGCAAAGAGTTGCTGATAGTTGGGGCGCACGCTTACATCAATAGGACCCGTCAGTTCGATACCGATGAATCGGCGGTTGCCGGAAGGATCGGTCAGGATGTCGTCCATATTGCTTGTGGCGATGAAGGAGGCGGTGCGGGGGAACTCCTGTACATGGCTGCCATAGGGTGGCTTGTATTTCACGTTTGGCAACTGGATGAGATTTTTCAGGAATCCCTGTTGTACCTTGGCTGAAATCTGGTTGAATTCATCCAGATTGATAAGTAGGCACTGGCTCATAGCCTGCAACACCTGTCTCTTCTCAGAGAGAATCAGATTATCGGTGTAGCCCCATTGCAGCTGGGGTGGAATCAGACGGCGGCAGAAAGTACTCTTGTTGTAGCCCTGTTTGGATATGAGCAGGGGAGCCACGCTGTTGCCATACTGTCTGCCGGTGCGGTTGTGCCATTGCTCCACCATGGCTAGAAACCAGGTGTAGAACCAGTCTTCCCAGTGCGGGTTGTTGGTAGGCACGTATATGGTCCTTGCCGTCCCAGTTGTCATAACAGATGAACAGAAATTCCTCTACGGGATTATAGTTCTTGATGAAATTGGATTCCAGGAAATTTCTAACGTCCTTGATGCTGACGTTGATACCTGCCAGTTGCACTTCTAGTGTCAGACTCTTCTGTACTCTCGGTTCCACGGCTTGAAATCCAATCCATTCCTTGTCCTTCGGTACATATTCGGTATATTTCATCACCATGTTGTATCTCAGGTCATACTTCTCGTTCAGATATTTCATCATCTTCTCGATGTTCTCTTTCGAGCCTTTCATGCCTTTTTCTTTCTTGTCAGTCGGGTCGCTTTTAGCCTCAGGTATGGATGGGGTTGGTTCCTGAAGCATCAGTTTCTCTCTACTTTCAAGCGACAGCCTGAGGATTATAATAGGGTTGGGTATCGAGCGTAAGGAGGAAATAGCTTCTTATCGAAGGCTTTTGGCTGGCTATCTCGGCATGGATGACAGACTGGTAGATGGGCAGGATGTGTCGGTATGCACTTTGGTAGAGTCGGTCGGCATGTTCTTCATCTGTAGGCAGTTCACCCTTTTCATCGGAGAATTTCACCAGTATTTCCACGCTTCTGCCATCGGCTCCGGTCACGGCAATGAGGGTGGAGGGGAGAAAGGCAGCTTGTTTCTTCACGAGCTGGACGTCTTCAGGTTTCAGTATATTCCTGAACGATAGGAGCAAGAGGCCGTTGAATGCCTTCATCCTGAGATTCCCGTTCTCATCTTTCTGAAACTCGGCGGCAGGGTATACCCGGTGCCAGGTGGGCATGTCTTTATACCCATCGTAACCGAAATTCATGGAAGGAACCATATCTCTGAATTTCTGGATGGTAAACTTGGAATCATCTTTGAGCATACGCTCCAAAAGGTGTCCGATACTTCTGTTGGTAACGCAAAGCTGGTGTTGCCGGTTGGTTCTGATGACTGTTATTTTCATCTGTCCTGTTATTAAAGTTATTTCTTTTTCGAGTGAGGCTTACGTAATGTTTGAGTAGGCTTACTTGGGGGTTCAAAAGAGGCTCACTTGGACTTCGGAAAGCATTACTTGCTAAGCCAGGATGTATCTGAAACTGCGTCGCGACGTATCTGATGCTGCGTCGTGACGCAGTTGTTGTTACGTCGCGATGTATCAGATGCTACGTCGGGACGTAATTTCTTCCGCATCGATGGCGAAGTTACGAAAAAAGATTGAAATCCCCAAGCATTGAACCGAAAAAATGCTTTTTTGCTCAATACTTTCTGTGTTTTTCTCAAAAAATGCCTCAAAAACGCCCGAATATGGCAGATAACCCCTAAAAATAAAGAATTGCCATACACCTAACAGCTTTGTAATCAGAGAGATTACTAGCTGATATGGCAATATGGCAATTCTTGAAAGAAAAATATTTAAAAAGAAGCAAATTGTGGAACCCTAATTTTCTTTAAAGTATCTGGCTTAATCTTTCTAATTCATAAATGATAATTTACCGTTGCCTGACCATTCATTAAGAGAGGCAAGAGTTCGTCGCGCTGCTTAGTAAGTTTTAATATCTCTTGTTGGTTAGAATATATTAAATCTTGTAATTCATTAACTATATGACAAAACTGATTGATATGTTTTTCCGACATAGGAAAGTACAAATGTTTTAATGCCTCATGTGTTATCAGAGGTTGGGATGACCCTCCTTTATTTTTTGACAAGTTGTATAATTTCAATGAATAAAATAAGAAAGGTTGCCAATCATCATTTTTAGAACATATAGATATCGCATTGTCACTCACCCAACAAGGAACTTTACTATAATGTATGCTTCCACAATTTGCACCAACACGACCAATTATTATGCAAGCTGGATAATTGCTTATCTCTACCATTTTAACTATACCATTACCACCATATGCAGGAACCAATCCTTCATTTTGTGGCATTGTTTGCCCATTACCTATGGTAAACAAATCAGTATAGTTTGATGCCATCCACTCTTTCGGTATCTCACGTTTCAACTTATCATTCCACACCATAGCTCCACCACTCGATTTATACGGCTTGCCCTCCTCATTAGGAAAGTCAAACTGCACGAACCAGTAGTCGTAGAGCTGCTTTGCCATCGCCTCTAAATTATCATTTATCAGATGATTAGTTTCAATTTTTTTATCAATCAGTTGCAGGGCATGAGAAATTTTTCTCTGCTCTGTAATTGAAGGAAGGCTTATTTGTATGTTGCATATGTCAAATATGTTTATACTAGACTGGTTGATGGCATCTTTACGAATGCTATCAATTGCTTTTTTGAAATGTGATGTTTTGAATAAATAAGATGCAAAAACAGGATCTAAAAATTGTTCATTCGTCTTAATCCTCAAGACATTCATTCCATGAATAATTTGTTCATTTCCTTTCTTTCTATAAAGCACGGTTCTTCCAAGAAAGGCACGGCTATTGATGTGTGACATAATCAAGTCCTTGTCTTCTAAGATATATCGTTTGTAAGGTGTTGTGTCGAAAATGTCAGCATGGCCTAACTTGTCACGATTAAATTTGCCATGAGATAAGGTTTCTATGCGAGTTATAGGGAAACCTTTGGCTTCTTTTCTTTGTTTGATGATAGCGCCATTTTCTATTAAAGAAAAGCAGGTGCCAAGTTTGTATGTTTTATATTCCATTATATTCTTGTTATACGTTATCAATATTTCTTTCTAACTCTTCTATTTGTGGCAGTGCAGAAGCAACATCAGCAAACAGTTTCTCTGTCTCATATTGGGCAATGCCCATTGGTTGGGTAATTCCACGAAGTGAGAATTCTGCTTTCTTGTCACTTTTACTACGGCAGAGGAGAAGACCGATAGTTGGCTTGTCTTCTGGCGACTTGACAGAATCATCTACAGCTGAGATGTAGAAGTTGAGTTTGCTGACAAATTCTGGCTTAAACTCTACGGCTTTCAATTCTACAACTACGTAGCAATGGAGCTTTAGATGGTACATCAACAAGTCTATGTAGTAATCATCACCATCAACGGTAATGTGATATTGCCTACCTATATATGCAAAGCCACGCCCCATCTCAAGTAGAAAGTCTGTTATCTTACTAGTCAAGGACTTCTCTATATCGAGTTCATTCTGTAGGGCAACCGTCCCCAAGAAACTAAAATTATACGGATCCTTGAAAATGTACTTTGCTAAATCAGATTGTGGTGGAGGTAATGTCTGTTCAAAGTTGTTGATAGCATGCCCTTTTGCATAGATGTAACCATTGTCAATCTGCATGAGCATGACATCACGGCTCCAGCCATTTTGTGCCGTTTCTGTAATATAATAGGCGCGCTCCGTATCGTCTTTCACTTTTGAAAGAAGCGAAATATGGTGATACCAGGTAATTTGTGCAAGTGGCACTTGCACAAATTCTTTGTTGGCTTTTTCTAATTTGGCAAGTGCCACTTGCCAAAATTGTTGATTCCTTAAATTTTGCAAGTGGCACTTGTAAAAAAGGAAAGTCTGGGTATTCTGAGGCAAATCTTTTCATATTTCGTAGATTGCGCTCTGAGTATCCTCTGTCACCAGGGTAGCATAAGCTTAAATCTTTTGATAATTGGGAAATGATCTGCTTTCCCCAACCCAGTTTCTCCTGTTTGTCAAGAATTTGCTTGCCAATACTCCAGTACAGCGACAACATACCTTGATTTACATTGATTGCTGTTTGCAGTTTTGCTGTGTCAATCAATGCCTCAATGTCTTTGCGCCATAGGTCATAGCCATTAGGCAACAATCCGTTGTTCTGTTTTGTTGTCTCATTCATAATGTTATTCTTTTCCAATTTGACTATTGAAGCTAAGGTTACCCAATTGCTCCAGAATCTCTTTCTCTAAACGATGGCTTTCCTCAAATTGTTGTACAAGAGTACTCTTATAATTGCTCATTCGCTTATTAAACTCCTCCTCTGTAATGTCAACATAATCAATCTTGATATCGAAATATTGACCTGCAGAGAGGCTGTAACCTTTTTCCTTTATTTCATCATAAGTTACTGAAACAGAAAAATCATCTACAGTTTCCTTGTTTTGGAATGTATTGACAATCTTGTCTATCTCAAAGTCACGTAAGCGTCTTTTCTGATTGTTTCCCTCTTTGTATTCTTCACCAAGTTTGCTGGCATCAATTAAGATAACCTTGTCTGAACTTGCAGACTTATCAAAGAAGATGACAGATACATTAGTACCTGTTGTCGCAAAGACATTGCTTGGCATGGAAACAACGCCATAAACCCATTTCTCGTCAACGATACGCTGTAAGATTCGTTTTTCTACACCACTCTTGGAGGTGATGAATCCTGTTGGAATAACAATAGCTGCTTTTCCTGTAGTTTTTAGAGAGTTGAGTACATGCTGGATAAAGCAG
>ENA-OQDW01000576-OQDW01000576.1-human-gut-metagenome-genome-assembly--contig:-NODE-576-length-14899-cov-2.863458_pt1 | contig 14899 bp, 19 predicted proteins | sample MGYA00242784_ERZ504613 | MGnify/ENA primary metagenome ERZ504613 (study PRJEB26092, sample SAMD00036330) | human gut metagenome | host: Homo sapiens | study: EMG produced TPA metagenomics assembly of... | reverse complement strand
TGGCCGGTAAGGTGTATCAGGAGGATGATCTCCTTCCCGGTGCGGAGTAAACTTGGATTTTGGCACGGTGAAAGCGGTTTCCGGCAAGATGGCAGCTATTTGCTGGAAAGCTTGGAGGATGGCCGCCATTATGTGGAAATCTTAGTAGACGGCAAAGTGGTTGGCCGCACGCAGTTTGTGCTGCAAGCGGCGAGGTGAACGAAACGGTAGTTGATACCCTGTCAGACGGTACGCAGCGTGTGCAGTATCCAAAGGGACAGTGAAGGTGTATCTGGACTTTATCGTCAATGCGGATGGAAGTATCACCATTCGCCCGGGTGAAGAGCCCGCGTCACCGCCCGTTACTCCCCCGGATGTACAGCCGGAGATTCCGGATTTGGGCGACTCGCTCCTGATCCTGTTTCTGCTTCTGATGGCGTTTGGGGCAGGCATGGTGGCCTTTGCCTCCCGCCGCAGACGTGAGTATATGTTCTGATCTCATGAAAAAGTTCATTTAGCAAAACCCCGCGGGAGGCAATGCGTTTCCCAGCGGGGTTTTGCGTGTTTTGCAGGGGCCAGTCATATTCCCCCTCCTCTTTCAATAGGTTAAGTATCGAAAGGGGGCGAGGGCTATGGCACGTAAACCAGATGAACATATGGCTCTTCCAGTAACAGAGCAATTTGCGCAGGATGGCGCTCGGTTCGATACGCTTTTGATGGATATGGCAAAGGTGCTCTTTACACAATGGCTGCACGCTGAGGAGCAAAGGAGGGGGACGCGATGAGGCGGAAAAACGGCATGGATCGGAAACATCGTGCCGGGCTGTATCTTCGCCTGTCGAAGGAGGATGAGGCACAGGGGCAATCTGGCAGCATTTCAAATCAGCGGGCAATTTTGGAACGATATGCGCAGGATCAGGGCTGGGAGGTAGCCGGCTGTTATATTGATGATGGTTATTCCGGCCTCCATTTCGACCGGCCCGGCTTTCAGAGGCTGCTCAGCGATATTGAGGCGGGCCTAGTGAACCTAGTGCTCACCAAGGATCTCTCCCGGCTCGGTAGAGATTATATTGATACCGGCTATTATTTGGAGCGGTATTTTCCCAGCAGGCAGGTGAGATATATTGCATTAGCGGATGGAATCGACACCTTCGCTTCTAGCTCTGCGCAGAATGATATGGGGCCCTTTAAATCGGTTATGAACGATTTATATGCAAAGGATATCTCTCAAAAAGTGCGTGCCGTTATGGATACCAAGCGGGAGGCCGGCCAATTTATCGGCGCCTTTGCACCTTATGGTTATCAAAAGGATCCGGAAAACAAAAATCGGCTGTTTGTAGATGGTCCGGCGGCCGAAGTGGTGCGGCGGATTTTTGAGGAATATCTGGCAGGGCAAAGTATGGCGGGGATTGCGCGTCGGCTCAATCAGGAGGGAGTGCTTCCTCCATCGCGTTATAAAGCGAGATTCAACGGCTGCCCTATCACAATGCGAATGCAGTGCAGGGCGTTTGGCGGGCGGAAACGATCCGGACGATATTGGGTAACCCCACTTATGCGGGCGATCTTGCCAGGGAAAAAACGAGAAATGGAGCTATAAGCTAAAGGCTTCCCATAAGGTGCCGCGCCAGGAATGGACGGTCGTGCCTGATACCCATGAGGCGATCATTGACAAAGAGGCGTTCCAGATCGTGCAGCAGCTGTTGGAGAGGCGAAGCGGCCACTGCAAAACGAAGGCCCATTCACATTTGCTCTCCGGCTTGGTGTTTTGCGGGGATTGCGGCAGGCCGATGACTTTTTGCAGAAGATCCTCTGGCAGGAGCTTTGTGCTGATCTGCTCTGGCTACTCCCGCTATGGGGAGTGCCAAAGGCATACCACGGATGAAGCGCAGCTGGAGCGCACCGTGTTGGAACGGCTAAATGGTTTTGCAAAGCAAGTTTTGCCTTCAGGCGTGGAAGAGGCCTTGTTGCAATCATGCAGTGGCAGGAATGAGGCGCTTTGGATGCAGGAAAAAACACATGCGCAGGAGCGGTTCAATCAGATCGGCTCTATTTTGCAGGCGCTCTATGAAGACCGTGCCGCACAGCGGTTGGAGGAGAGCGAATTTACTCAGCTGGCGGCAACCTACCGGGAGGAAAAGAGAAAGTTACAAAGCCTTCTGGAGGGTGGCCATTTGCGTGGGGAGGATCGTTTTCTCTTCCTGCGCGCCGCCCACAAACTGCTCTATTTTGAGCAGCCTGACCGTCGGCTGCTGTGCCGGATGATCCGGCGCATTACCATTGGGCAGGGCGGGGCAGTATCCATCGACTACTCCTTTCAGGCGCCGGGGTTTCATAACGGGATATAAGGCGGGCATAGGCTCCGGTCCGCCGTATTGACTGATGATGATTTGTGCATATTTTGGGTTTGGGTTTGCAATCTTTACCGGGTATTGCAATTTTTTTTTGATAACTCCACATTTAGCAGCCCTCCCTCATGCTGTAGTCCCATGGCCATGGGTTACGCAGCCATTCTGCGCCAGATCCGCATCTCGGCGAGAGCGGGCCGTATTTGCACTCGTATTCCTCAACGAGTGAGGAAACCATATTGGCGTATTGTTTGGCCATAGCGAGCGCCTGCATATCGTTTGGATGGGTATCCAGGTATAGGTGAAGCTCCCAGTGCGCAAACTGAGCGGAGCTCAGGCGCAGGAGCAGTTTTTCTCTTGGCGTCATATGCTGCGGCACCCCGCTTTCCCCAAAAACGGCTTGTCGAGCACCGGAAAGAGAGTGCCGCGCGCAAGCGCCTTTTCCGCATCATAGCTTTTTGCATCCTGTTGATAGGGATATAGGCCATAGCAACGGCGTAATCCTCCGGGAAGGAGGGCAGCGGGAAGGGCGCAAATTCGGAACATTCGTTTGTATGATTGCAGCCGCAAGGGTCAGTATCTTCCATTAACTGACCGCATACTGCGAACGTGTCAAGCAGATCCTTCAATTCGATTTCTCCTTTTGATTGGATTGAGGTGATACCTCGTAGCGGGAACAGTCGGTCTCTTTCCCCCTCGTCATCAGAATATGGTGAAATTCCGAAAAAGGTGCAAAAGGGCGTTTGGAACCATTGCGTCCCACATCGCATATACTGTTTGAGAGGAGCATGACGCCCGAATGGATTACCACACATCTGGAGAAGAGGAGCTGCGATATGAGGAGAAGGCCACTCTTTCATAAAAAGATGCATTTTGGAAGGCGCGGCGGGAGCGCAAGGCTTCTGCTGCGGATGATTGCGCTGCTCCTGCTTATCTTATCCGCCTTTTTTTTGATCGATAGCAGGATTCGCCCCGTTATTTGCTCCATTGCGGAAAGTCAGGCACGCAATATGGTAATGCAGGCGGTGAATGACGCGGTGCTGGAATCGCTCGGCCAGGAGGGGCTTCAGTATGGCGATCTGGTATCTATCCATAAAGAAGAAACAGGGCGGATCACTTCCATTGAAACGGATGTTGTAAAAGCGAACCGGCTTCAGGCACGCATTGGTAATGCAATCGCACAGCGCATTTCAGAGGCCAAAAGCTATGAGATTAGCATCCCAATCGGCTCTCTTTCTGGCAGTGAGCTGCTTTTAGGGCGTGGTCCTTGCCTGAAGCTGAAAATGACGCTGGAGGCCAGCACGGTTTTGCAGCTTCGCAATCAATTTGCTTCTGCTGGGGTCAACCAGACGCATCATCAGGTGATGCTCGATATTCAAACGCACGTGCTTTTCATTACGCCGGATAGCTATGAGCCGACCGAAGTGAATACGAGCATCTGCATTGCGGAAACGGTCATTGTCGGTGAAGTGCCGCAGGCTTATGCGGGGATCACTACGGGGGAAATTACACAGAAATAGCCTGGGAGAAAAAAGCGCAAGCTTAATATATTTCGATTTGCCGCAACTCTATCCGCTTTCTCTTGCCTGCCGGATATGCTTTGTGATAGAATAGCTTCAAGCCAAGCTTGAAGCATTGCGGATTGTTTCAAACAAAGTTTGACGCACTGTAGAGGGAAGTTTTTCGTGCATGGCAACATAAAAAAACAGCATGATGATGTGTTGAGCTAAAACACTGTTGGTAGGGGCGGTCTTTAATTGCCCGTAGGTGAACTCGTAATAAAGAAGCTTTCGAATTCAGCAGGGAGGCGTTTGATTGGAAACAAATAGGACAATACTTCGCGTGACGGATTATGGGGCCGATCCGGCAGGAAAAGGGGATTCCGCGAAAGCGTTCAGGCCGCGTTGGAGGCGGCTCGCAATACCCCGGGCCCGGTCACGCTTTTCTTTCCCAGGGGCGAATACCATTTCTATAAGGAGCATGCGCAGCGGCGCGTTTATCATACCTCCAATACGGATAGCTGCTCTCATCCCGAGAAGGCGATCGCGATCTTGATCGAGGATCAGGAGGATCTCATGCTGGATGGCGGCGGTTCACTTTTCCTGATGCATGGTAATATGATGGCGCTGGCGGTTGTGCGCTCTAAACAGATCACGCTGCGTGCGTTTGCCTGGGATTTTGCTGTGCCAACGGTCAGCGAGATGACAGTGGCCGGCTTTGGCAGAAGGGTATTTCACAATATACAGATTTCTATATCCCAGCGGCGTTTCCGTTCCGGCTTTCCGGCCGCCGAAAGCTTTTGTGGACGGGTGGAGCAGGCATGGATGGCGCGCCGTATTGGACAGAGAAAAACCATCACGCAGGCTGGTCTGTCGTTGGTTATGACCCGAGCGCGGGCGTTTCCCGCCGCTACAGCCTTTTGCAGGGCCCGTTTTCACATGTGTGGAAGCTCGAACAGCTTGCACCGAATCGGGTGCGCGTGTTTTATTTTGGCAAACGGCCGGGTGTGCAAAAGCTGGGCATGGTCTATGAATTGTGCGCCTCCAAAACAAGGGAGACAGCCGGTGCGTTTCACTGGGAGAGCGAAGATCTCCTGATTGAACAGGTAAACGTGCACTACATGCATGGTTTTGGCTGGCTGACGCAGATGTGCCGGAATGTCACCTACCGAGATTGCCGCTTTATGCCGCGCCCCGGCACGGGCAAATTTACCACGAGCTTTGCGGATTTGATCCACGCCTCCGGCGTGGGAGGGCGCATGACAATTGAAAACTGTGTGTTCGGCCACGCGCATGACGACCCGATCAACCTCCACGGGACATTTACCCGTGTGGAGAGGAGGCTGGATGCACGCACGCTGACGCTCCGTTATATCCATAAGCAGCAGGGTGGGTTTCCACAGTTCCATACGGGCGACGAAGTGATTTTTTATGCGCGCGATACGCTTGCGCCCCTGTGTGGCAAAGAGGAACGATATCGCGTGGTAAAATCAATCGATCCCGGAGCAGGTGGGAATGATCTCAAAACGATGACCGTTACCTTCGACCGCGATTTGCCAAAGGAAATCACAGCGCAAATCGGCCCGCAGCCAAAATATGTTGCGGAGAATGTGACATATACGGCGGAAGTCGTCATCCGCAATAACTTCTTTACCACCATCCCCACGCGCGGCATCCTCTGCACGCAGCGGCGCAAGGTGTTGATTGAAAACAATGTGTTTCAAAATATGGCGATGGCGTCTATTTTCCTCTCTAACGATTCCAACGAGTGGTATGAATCCGGCCCGATTCGTGATTTGACGATTCGCGGCAACACCTTTTATATCCGTCCGGCAGGGCAGACGGAGTGGAAGTATAAGCCTGCGGTGTATATTCACCCGGAGGTCAAGGGAGGCTCTTCCAAGCTCTCCGCGGATACGCCGGTGCATCGGAATATTACGATTGAAGAGAACACGTTTTACATGGGCCATGACAGTGTCGTGCGTGCAGAGGGTGTGGCTGGGCTCATCTTCCGCCGCAACCGCGTGCTGCGGGATGCACCGGGTATTCATCTGCACATTTCCCCGGAAACGTGCGCCTTAAAAGCAGGCGAGTGGGTTTCCCTGCAAACGCAGGCGGAGGGCAGACGCAATCAGGCCGAGGAAGATCTGCTCTTCTCCTTTGAAGCCTGCTCTCAAGTAACCCTTGCAGACAACACCTATGATAATGGTTTGAAGATGGGCGCTGCACTGATCCGCACGAGGCGAGAAGCAATCGAATGTGAGGACGCCTTGACCTTTGACGCGCAGTGCCCCGCTTCTGCACCTGTTGGGGCCATTACCTATCACAGCACGGAAGAATCGGTTGTCACAGTGGATAAAGGCACTTTGACGGCAAAAGCACCAGGGGCTGCCTATGTGTATGCGCAGACACTGTGGAACGGGGTTGCGATCCAGTCCAATTGGATTCCGGTTTGTGTAGGCGAGGCGGAGCTTCCGCCTGAACGGGAGCCGGAGAGCGCTGTGTGCGATGCGCGCGTGACGATTCCGGCGCTCCTGTTTGATACGGCGGGCGCCTCAGAGCAAAGCATCGCAATCACAACCGCGCCGGATTGCGGATTGGAACGCATTGAAATCCAGCTTTCGGCGGATGAAACAGCCGGGGAAATCGCCTTGTGCACGGGGATGAACGCGTTATTATCGCGCAGGCGCAGGGGCGGGAGCTCTCAGTGGGTGTTCCGTTAGCGCCGGGGCTCAATTCCTTTTATGCGCGCGTAACGGCTCATAATGGACAAGTAAGCTCCGAACGGGCAGTACATATCATTAAAATTTGAAAGAATCATTTATTTGATTTCAAAATAAGAAAGGATGCAAACTGATGGCAGTGTTTAGACCCTTTGCGGCAGTCAGACCTCTTCCGGATTATGCGGCGCAGGTGGCGGCGCTTCCCTATGATGTGATGAGCAGCGCGGAGGCGCGCGAGTTAGCGCAGGGGAATCCGAATTCCTTCCTGCACGTGGATAAAGCGGAGATTGATCTCGACCCTTCCATCGACCTTTACGACGCGCGCGTTTATGAAAAGGCGCGGGAAAATTTGGAGAAGCTTGTGTCGGACGGCATATGCGCGCAGGATCAAAAGCCTTGCTTCTATATCTATCGCCAGATTATGGAAGGGCGAGCGCAGACAGGCTTGGTCGGCTGTGCCTCTATTGATGATTACCGCAGCAACACGATCAAAAAGCATGAGTTTACCCGCGCAGATAAGGAGGCGGACCGCATTCGCCATGTGGACGCCTGCGACGCGAACACCGGGCCTATCTTTCTGGCCTGCCGCCCACAGGCCAAGCTCCACACAATATTGGAGGATTGGAAGGCGGCGCACGCGCCGGTTTATGACTTTGTGCAGGATGGCGTGCGGCAGACCGTTTGGGTGGTGGATGATGATTCGGCGATTGTGCGGCTGACAGAGACCATTGCGAAAATTGAAGCCCTTTATATTGCGGATGGGCATCACCGCGCCGCCTCCGCCGTGCGTGTGGGCGAGATGCGCCGTGAGGCGACGCCCGGTTATACAGGGGAGGAGGAATTCAATTTTTTCCTTGCGGTTCTCTTTTCAAGCGACGAGCTGGCGATCATGGATTATAACCGTGTGGTGAAGGATCTCAACGGTTATACGCAGGCGGAGTTTTTACAAAAGATTGGGGAAAAATTCGAGGTTTCCGCCTATGAGGGGGAGGGGGCGTTCCACCCGGAGCAAAGCCATACCTTCGGCCTATATCTGGGCGGAAAATGGTATCGCCTGGCGGCAAAGGCAGGCACGTTCCCTGAAGGCGATCCGGTTGCGAGCCTCGATGTATCCATTTTGCAGGAGAACCTGCTTGGCCCTGTGCTCGGCATCGGTGACCCGCGCACGGATAAACGTATTGACTTTGTCGGCGGCATTCGCGGCTTGGGGAGCTGGAAAAGCGCGCAAATAGCGATATGTTGCTCGCTTTCTCTATGTGTCCGACCACTTTGGAGGAATTGATGGCCATTGCCGATGCGGGCAAGGTGATGCCGCCGAAATCAACTTGGTTTGAGCCAAAGCTCTTAAGCGGCCTGTTTATCCATAAATTAAAGGAATAGCCCGCTTTCCGGGTGGTAGCAGTTGCATTGCGGCGGTTGTTTTTGCTATAATATCGTTTTGAATGGAAGTAACAATAAGGGAGATAGATATATGCATTGGTCGGAAGAGATCGCACAGAGAATCATCGAGCGCAAGCCCGATAAGGAGGAGTATGTTTGCGCCGCCGGGATCAGCCCGTCCGGCTCGATCCACATCGGCAATTTTCGTGATGTGGCGACGAGCTATTTTGTTGTAAAAGCGCTGCGCAAAATGGGTAAAAAGGCGAAGCTCCTCTTTTCATGGGATGAATTTGACCGGTTGCGCAAGGTGCCGGTGAACGTGCAGGCGGTTGCACCGGAGTTGGAGGCGTGCATCGGTATGCCGTATGTCGATGTGAAAAATCCGTTTCCGGATTCGCCGTGCAAGACCTATGCGGAGCATTTCGAGCAGGAATTCGAGCGCTCCATCGGCCGGTTCGGTATCAAAATGGATTATCGCCACCAGGCGGAGATGTACCGCTCCGGCAAATATGCGCAGCAGGTGCTCCATGCGCTCAAGCATCGGGCTGAAATTTTTGAAATTCTTGACAGCCACCGCACGCAGGAGGCAACCGACGAGGAGCGTAAAAATTTTTATCCGGTGAGCATCTATTGCCCTGTATGCGGCAAGGATACCACGAAGATCACCTCCCTCTCAGAGGACTGCACGGTGGCGGAATATCGCTGCTCCTGTGGCCATGAAGGCCGGTTTGATTTCACGAAGGATTTTAACTGCAAGCTCTCATGGAAGGTCGATTGGGCGATGCGCTGGCTGTATGAGGGCGTCGATTTCGAGCCGGGCGGAAAGGATCACGCCAGCCCCAACGGCAGCTACGATACGAGCAAAGAGATCTCAAAGGCGATCTTTGGTTACGAAGCGCCGATCTTTCAGGGCTATGAGTTCATAGGCATCAAGGGCACCACGGGCAAGATGTCCGGCTCTTCCGGCTTGAACCTCACCCCGGATACGCTTTTAAAGCTCTATCAACCGGAGATCATCCTCTGGCTTTATTCTAAAACTGAGCCTCTCAAGGCCTTTGATTTTTGCTTTGACGATGGCATCCTGCGGCAGTATTTCGAATTTGACCGGATGTATAACGAGGTGAAATCCGGCAAGGCGAACGATCTGACCAAAGCGATTTTATATAATGCGGAGATCGAGGGCCGCACGGTCGAAACCGTGCCGATGAACCTGCTTGTGCAGCTCGGCTCGTGGTGGATTTCAAGGTGGACATGCTGGAGCTTGTTTTTCGCAAGATCGGCACGCCTTACACCTTCGATCAATTCTCCGACCGGCTGGACCGGGCGAAATTCTGGCTGGAGCAATGCTCGCCGGAGAGTGTCAACCGATTGCGTGCTACACGCAATTGGGAGGTGTATGATACGCTGTCGGAAACCCAGCGTGCGGAAGTCGCGCGGTTATATGCGTTCATCAGTGCGGGCGGATACACGCTCGATGAGCTGAATGCCAAGCTCTATGCTATCCCGAAGGAGTTTGCGCCGGCGAATATGGAGGAAAAGGCGCTCAAAGGCGTCCAGGGCGCATTTTTCAAAAATGTTTATCAGCTGCTCATCGATAAGGAGCGCGGCCCGCGGCTCTATCTCTTCCTCTATGCGATCGATCCTGCGCAGTATGTGAATCTTCTCGATTTCTCCTCGCCGAAAACACAGGCGGAGAAGGAGGCAGAGGAAGCGGCGAAGCAGGCGCAAGAGCAGCCGAAGCCGGAGCGGGAGCAGGCGGCTTATGGCGACCCGGATCCGGTTGATCCGGTGAAGGCAGAGATTGCATATGATGATTTTGCGGCGATGGATATGCGCGTCTGCAAGGTGTTAAAGTGCCAGGAAATCCGCAAATCCCACAGCTGCTATAAGCTTACGCTCTCCGATGGGCTTGATAAACGCACAATCGTTTCGAGCATTAAGGCGTATTATACGCCGGAGGAGCTGGTTGGCAAAAAGATCATTGTGCTTGCAAATCTGAAGCCCACCCGGATCACAGGCGTGACGAGCGAGGGAATGCTTCTGGCAGCGACGAACAACGCCTGTGGGTGCAAGGTGATTTTTGTGGATGACACGGTGCCGGAGGGAACCAAAATTCTTTAATCTACTGGCATCACACGGATAGAAAAAGGCAATGGGCTGCAATCCAGACGGATTGCAGCCCATTATTATACCCCAAATGCATTTTGCTCTGGCCATGCGGGAACAGCGGCTGTCCTTAACGGGAGGAGGAGTCGTATTTTCTTTATATTGAAGCTGGCTTTTCACTTCTGACACGCCGCACTCAAAACGGTTGAACATAAGGGTTGACAACCCTGGTTTTCTATCCTATAGTATAAAATCATCGATCTAGGCGAAATTTCATCAGTAAGGAGCAAATGCAGATGCCCCACATGACCGATCGGAGCTACGTTGCAGCCCAATATGCAGACGATCGCAATTTGTCCATTCGCATGAAATTGCACGCTAAGCACAGCACTGCGCAAATTTCCATGAACGATTGGCTCTTTGCACAGTATGACCTCATGGGGCCGTGCCGCATTCTTGAACTTGGCTGCGGTAACGCCGCGCAGTGGGAGGGGAGGCTCGATCAGCTTCCCAACGGTTCTCTTTTGGTGCTATCGGATTTTTCAGCGGGTATGGCGGAGATCGCTTGGAAAAAGTTTGAAAGCTTTTCAAACGTTCTCGTCCAACAAATCGATATTCAGGAGATCCCGTTTCCCGACGCATCCTTTGATAAAATCATTGCAAACCATATGCTGCATCATGTGCCAATCTTCCCCAAGCGCTAAAGGAAGTACAACGGGTGCTGCGGCCGGATGGCGTTTTCTACGCAACTGTGATTGGGGAGGGAGGCTTACAGGCGTATCTCCACGCGGCGATGAAGGGCTTTAACCCAAATCTTGATATGTTTGGTCAGAATCTCCCCTTTCCATGCAGAATGGGGAGGAGAAACTGCGCCGTTTTTTTGGCGACGTGCGGCTCATTCCATACGAAGATTCTCTGGAAATTACAGAAACGCAGGATTTGGTGGATTGGATCTATTCCTCCATTGATGTGGCGGGTGTGTCCGTCAACGATCTGGACGGCGTTTATGATTACTTTGAAGCGATCCGTGTGCGCGAGGGCGCAATCCGCATTCCAAAGGAAATAGGGATGTTTTTTTCCAAAAATAGAAAATAGTCGGGAGCCGCCTGTTACCGTGAGTAATGCGTATCTCTTTGTTCCGCGTGGTGATGGCAAGCCTTGTTTTGTTACTCGCTTCGCTGCGTAATAAAAGGAAGCTGGTATGCTTCCCTTTTCCCAAAACAGGTTGTCGGGCTTGTTCCTAGCAGTATCGTTCTATCGTAATGTGCAGCCTGCCTTTTTTGCTCGTCCTGCCAACTTCTGCTAATCTGACCTTGCCTTTTGAGCGGAACACGATCCGGTCGCCCTCTTTTACAGGGGCGGCCGTTTTTTCACAGGATAGCGCGTTTACGAACACCAGCCCCTTCTGAATGGCCTGTGTCGCCGCCGAACGGCTGACGGAGAAAGCGGCGGAAACCACGTTATCCAGCCGCAGGGAGGCTACCACACAAGGGGTCATTTCCCGTTTTTCTTCTCCTTTTTGCAGCGCGGCAACCGGTACGAACGAGCCGCCAAGCTTGGCGCGTCCTGCTTGCGTGAGATTTTCCTGGAGATAAGGCGCTACACTTTTGAGCAGGATAATATCGCAGCCATCCTCCCGCACGAGCAGGTCGCCTACGGTTTCCCGCTTTACGCCGAGGCCCATAAGCGCGCCAAGGTAATCGCGGTGCGTGAGCGTGTGAAAGGGATCCTTCTGCACACGCAGGACGGTTAGGGGATTCTCTTCCTCATTTTCTGCAAGCCACGAAAGCCTGCCCTCTTCTGTAGGAAGGGTTAAGTAATCGGGTAGGAAAACGACAATAATGCGCTCTGCATCTTTATATCCACCGTAAAAAAGAGCCTGAAGCCGTGGTGGTTTGCGCAATAGGCCCGTGCCAGCGCGCCCTGCCGTAGATCGAGGAAGTGGGAATGCGTGAGCATCCCGTAGCGCTCGCATTGGTCAATTTTATCCGCGATCCCTGCGAGGAGAAGATCGTCTTCTTTCATGATGTGGCCACCCCTTCCTGCACAAAGCAGTTGAAACGTTTTGTTTTTTTAGCCTATGAGTAGCTTACTTTAACAATTGCAAAAAATGGCGTTGCCGCCGCGCGGCAGGAGGCATTTCGTGCCGACAGGCATTTTCCAATACTCCAAGTTTCAAGGATTGAGCTTAGGGCTATTGTACCGCATACGGGGGAGGCTTCGCAAGCCTGTCTCTCGGTTAAAAATAGGAGGGAGAATTTCGCCGCTCTTTCTTGCTTCCTCTTTACTTTTAAGGTTTAGAGTGCTAAAATATAAAAGCATTATTTTACTGCGAGGGAGGTTTCGTTTTGAATAACAAACTCAAGGATGATAACGTCGATTTTTTATTTCAGGCGATCTTGGCGCTCGAAACGATGGAGGAGTGCTATGATTTTTTTGAGGATCTTTGTACGGTAACGGAGCTCAAGGCGATTTCCCAGCGCATTGTGGTGGCTCACATGCTCAGCCAAAAGCGCGTATACAGTGATATTGTGCGCGAAACGGGCGCGAGCACCGCTACCATCAGCCGCGTAAACCGCTCGTTGAATTATGGCTGCGATGGATATGAAAAAATCTTTGCCCGGATCGACCAGGCGGTCACGGAAAAGGGCGCATCTGACAAATAAAACGCTTCAAGCTGCTTCGTGCGGGAAAGGATGGTCATGAGATGGGCGGCTATGCAGACTTCGCAGCCTTTTACGACCGGCTGACGGATGATGTTGGCTATCCGCAGCGGGCAGATTATATTGCCGAATTGCTGATGGAGCATGGCATGAAAAAAGGCATAGTGTTAGATCTCGCCTGCGGGACGGGGAGCCTGACATTGGAGCTTTCTAAACGCGGCTATGAAATGATCGGCGTGGACGCAAGCCTGATATGCTCTGTGCAGCGCAGGAAAAATGCGCGAAGGCGGGGGCAGAGGTGCTTTTTCTCTGCCAGCCGATGGAGGCGCTCGATCTTTATGGCACAGTGAATGCCGCTGTTTGCACGCTAGACAGCTCAATCATATCACTGATCCGGATACGCTGCGAGAGGTGCTCCGGCGCGTGTCTCTTTTTCTGGAGCCGGGCGGGTTGTTTGTTTTTGATGTCAATACGCCATATAAGCACCGGGAGGTGCTGGGGAACCATACCTTTGTGTATGATCTGGAGGGGCTTTACTGCGTTTGGCAGAATGCATATTGCGCAAAAGATACTTCCGTGGAGATCCTGCTCGATTTTTTTGAAGAGAAGGCCGACGGCTCCTATACCGCTATGGGGAGCAGTTCGCAGAGCGTGCATACAGCCATGAAGAGCTTTGCGCTTTTGCGCAGGCGGCAGGGCTCACGCTTGCCGGCTATTATGAAGAGATGACACGCATACCGCCGCACGCGGATACAGAGCGTGCGATATATGTAATGAAAAAAGAAGGGGCTTTAAACTAGATGGGCAAACTGGTTCGTTGTATTTCAGAAGATGGAACCTTACCGTAATGGCGCTCGACAGCACGGATATCGTGGCCGAGGCTGAGCGTATCCACCAAACCTCCGCTGTCACGTCGGCTGCATTAGGGCGCCTTTTGACGGCAGCTCCATGATGGGCGATCAGCTCAAGGGGGCGGATCACAGCGTTACCCTGCGGTTAAACGGAGGCGGCCCTGCGGGAACGGTGCTCGCTGTGGCGGACAGTAGGGGCAACGCGCGTGGCTATGTGGGTGAGCCGATTGTTGAGCTTCCGCTCAATGCAAAGGGCAAATTGGATGTTGCGGGCGCGGTTGGGTGGAAGGCACGCTGACGGTTGTGAAGGATTTGGGGATGAAGGAGCCCTATGTGGGGCAGATCCCGCTGGTATCCGGTGAGATCGCGGAGGATATCACGCAGTATTTTGCCGCCAGCGAGCAGATTCCAACCGTGTGTGCGCTGGGCGTGCTGGTTAACCCCAATCTTACCATCCGCAGGGCAGGAGGCTTCCTGATCCAGCTTTTACCCACGGCGGATGATGCAGTGATTGATGCGGTGGAGCGGTGTGTGGAGCAGGTGCCGCCGGTAACAAAGCTGTTGGAGGACGGTCTCACGCCGGAGGAAATCTGCCGGGCCGTGCTGCCGGAGTTTACACTGGAGGTGCTCGATGAGGAGCGGCCGGTTTACCGCTGCAATTGCAGCCACGAGCGCGTGTTGCGCGCGCTGGCGGCTACTGGGCGCGAATCGGTGAAGGAGCTTGCGCAGGATCCGATCACAGAGGTCTGCTGCCAGTTCTGCGATAAAAAATATCAGATCAAAAGCGAGGAGTTGCAATCATTACTGAAGGGGAGCGAGGTGTAATTGCACGTCTATCACAAGGGAGGCTGACAAATCGGCGGCCGCCATGGAGAATAAAACGGAAGCACGAAGTAGAAATCGCTGCATATCCTATAAGGAACACGAGATTTGGGCGGCAGATTTTTTTGGAAAAACTTTGCGCAAGGTGGTTGACATCCGATCTGATTTGTAGTATATTATAACACGTCGCCGCCGCACTCAAATGTGAACGGCACAGGGAATGGGAGCATAGCTCAGCTGGGAGAGCACCTGCCTTACAAGCAGGGGGTCACAGGTTCGAGCCTGTTGTTCCCACCAAAAAAATGGCCCGGTAGTTCAGCTGGTTAGAACGCTAGCCTGTCACGCTAGAGGTCGACGGTTCGAGCCCGTTCCGGGTCGCCATTTTTGCCTCTGTAGCTCAGTCGGTAGAGCAGAGGACTGAAAATCCTCGTGTCACTGGTTCGATTCCGGTCGGAGGCACCAGTTTTGCGGATGTAGCTCATCTGGTAGAGCGCCACCTTGACCGAAGGTGGAGGTAGCGAAGTTCGGAGA